>ENA-UEPG01000087-UEPG01000087.1-human-gut-metagenome-genome-assembly--contig:-NODE-87-length-101465-cov-9.068992_pt1 | contig 101465 bp, 77 predicted proteins | sample MGYA00242893_ERZ507902 | MGnify/ENA primary metagenome ERZ507902 (study PRJEB26167, sample SAMN06115491) | human gut metagenome | host: Homo sapiens | place: China:Gansu | collected 2015-04-23...
AGGAATAAGACAATGGATATGAATTTAATATTAGCGAGCATTGGGGTATTCCTTGTGGTTATTCTGTTGCTTGTTGTCATCCTGTTGGTTGCCAAGAATTTCCTGGTACCGTCAGGTGACGTGAAACTGACAATCAACGGCGAAAAGGAATTGGAAGTGGCTTCCGGTTCTACTTTGCTGAATACGCTGTCTGTAAACGGAGTATTCCTGTCATCCGCTTGTGGTGGTAAGGGTTCTTGCGGACAGTGCAAATGCCAGGTGCTTGAAGGGGGCGGCGAAATCCTGCCTTCCGAGGTTCCTCACTTCAGCCGCAAACAGCAGCAGGATCACTGGCGTCTGGGCTGCCAGGTAAAAGTGAAAAGTGACATGGCTATCAAGATTGACGAGTCTATACTCGGCGTGAAAGAGTGGGAGTGTGAGGTTATCTCCAACAAGAACGTGGCTACGTTTATCAAGGAGTTTATCGTGGCTCTGCCTAAAGGCGAACACATGGACTTTATCCCCGGTTCTTATGCGCAGATTAAGATTCCTAAATTCTCAATGGACTATGACAAGGATATCGACAAGAGCCTGATTGGCGACGAGTACCTGCCTGCATGGGAGAAATTCGGCTTGATGGGCTTGAAATGTAAGAACGATGAGGAAACCATCCGTGCTTACTCTATGGCCAACTATCCTGCCGAAGGTGACCGTATCATGCTGACAGTACGTATCGCTACTCCGCCGTTCAAACCGAAAGACCAAGGTCCCGGATTTATGGATGTAATGCCGGGTATCGCTTCTTCTTATATCTTCACTCTGAAACCGGGTGACAAGGTGATTATGAGCGGCCCCTACGGAGATTTCCACCCGATTTTGGATTCTAATAAGGAAATGATGTGGATTGGCGGTGGTGCCGGTATGGCTCCGTTGCGTGCACAAATCATGCACTTGACGAAGACGCTGCATATTACCGACCGTAAGATGTCTTACTTCTACGGTGCCCGTGCACTGAACGAGGTATTCTATCTGGAAGACTTCCTGCAAATTGAAAAGGACTTCCCGAACTTCACATTCCATCTGGCGCTTGACCGTCCGGATCCTGCTGCCGATGCTGCAGGCGTGAAGTACACTCCGGGCTTCGTTCACAACGTGATTTATGAAACTTACTTGAAGAACCACGAAGCTCCTGAAGATATCGAATACTACATGTGTGGTCCCGGCCCGATGTCGAAAGCCGTTGAGAAGATGCTCGACGACCTTGGCGTACCGGCTCAGAATTTGATGTTCGATAACTTCGGCGGATAATTCAATTCGTCGGAAGTTAACTTCCGGTCAGTGAAATGACTGGAAAGATAACATAACAAACAGAGCGGGAAACTTGAAAAAGCTGATATGCTTTTCAGGTTTCCCGTTTCTTTTTTGTGCTTTCCCTGTGTGTCTTTCCGCTATACCATTCGGCTATTTTACGTCCGTTATGAAGATATTTTCCTATTTTCGCTATACGTATCTATTATATTCGTATATTTGACTACCCAATAGAATTTAAATACATAAAACAGGTTATGGAATACCATCGTATATCTTTTATTCACAACGATACGGAGTACACGTTTGTCAAAGCTATGAGTTCGGAACTGACCGGATATGCCTTAATATCGGCTTGCCGGGCGGAAGTTACCATTTATATGAGAGAGAATAATCTAAAAGGACGTTATATCTTGACCGGCATGGCTAAAGTTTAACTGCGTATTCGTCCTCATACTCTTCCTTTTATTATCTTTGTCACCATGTTAGAGAAAAATGAAATTATACAGTCGGCTCTCCGCAATTTGAAGATTGAAGAGCTGAATCCGATGCAGGAAGCGTCACTTGAACAAGCTACCGGAAAGAAAGACGTCATATTATTGTCACCGACAGGGTCGGGCAAGACACTGGCTTATCTGTTGCCTTTATTACTCACCTTGAAGCCGGACAACGGTAATGTACAGGTCTTGATTCTGGTTCCTTCGCGTGAGCTGGCTTTGCAGATCGACAGTGTGTTTAAAGCCATGGGGACTTCCTGGAAAACCTGTTGTTGCTACGGCGGACACCCCATTGCGGAAGAAAAGAAGAGCATTCAAGGAAATCATCCCGCTATCATTATCGGTACTCCGGGACGTATTACCGACCATTTGTCTAAGGGAAATTTCAACCCCGAAACCATTGAGACTTTAATCATTGATGAATTTGACAAGTCTTTGGAGTTCGGTTTCCATGATGAAATGGCGGAGATTATCACGCAGCTTCCGGGACTGAAAAAGCGTATGTTGCTTTCGGCTACGGATGCTGAAGAGATTCCCGAATTTACAGGACTGAACCGTACAGTCAGGCTGAATTTCCTGCCGGACGCTTCCGAAGAACAGGAATCCCGTCTGACGCTGATGAAAGTGCTTTCTCCGGCGAAAGATAAGATTGATACTTTATATAATCTGCTTTGCACATTGGGAAGCAGCTCGAGTATCGTCTTTTGCAATCACCGGGATGCGGTGGATCGTGTGCAGAAACTATTGGCAGATAAGAAACTGTCTGCCGAACGCTTTCATGGCGGCATGGAACAGCCGGACCGTGAGCGTGCGTTGTATAAGTTCCGTAACGGCAGTTGCCATGTATTGATTTCTACCGATTTGGCTGCCCGTGGACTGGATATTCCGGAGATTGGGCATATCATCCATTATCACCTTCCGGTGAATGAGGAAGCCTTTACACACCGGAACGGGCGTACGGCGCGTTGGGACGCTACGGGAACGTCTTATCTGATTCTTCATGAGGAAGAAAAGCTGCCCGCTTATATTCCTGAAGATATGGAAACGGTTGCGTTGCCTGAAAATCCACCCCGTCCGCCAAAGTCAATTTGGGCTACTATATATATAGGTAAAGGAAAGAAGGAAAAACTGAGCCGGATGGATATTGCCGGATTCCTGTATAAGAAAGGGAATCTGACCCGTGAAGATGTGGGGGCGATTGACGTGAAGGAACATTATGCTTTTGTTGCTGTGCGCCGGGCGAAGGTCAAGCAACTCTTGAACCTGATTCAAGGCGAAAAAATCAAAGGAATGAAGACTATTATTGAAGAAGCTAAATAAATATACGTTTTTATTGCATTTTGCTTTCACTTTATTAGTAACTTCCCCATGCTTTGTTCGTTTTTCGACTTTTATTCCTTACTTGTTATCTGTAGATAACAATATGGTGTATATATCCTGTATAAACCAATAAAAAGAAAGGAAAATCTGCTTTAAAACAGTATTTTTATAAGGAAAGATTTGTGCGATGGGAATAAATTCGTAAATTCGCAAGGTCAAAAGACAAAAGTAACGAAATTGTTAAACCAAAAACAAACTTCAAATGAAAAAGCATAATTTCAATGCAGGACCTTCCATTCTTCCGCGTGAGGTGATAGAGGATACAGCGAAGGCTATTTTAGATTTCAACGGCTCTGGTCTCTCTTTGATGGAAATCAGCCACCGTGCCAAAGACTTCCAACCTGTGGTTGACGAAGCAGTGGCATTATTCAAGGAATTACTCAATATCCCCGAAGGTTATTCGGTACTGTTCCTGGGTGGTGGTGCTAGTATGGAGTTCTGCATGGTGCCCTATAACTTCCTTGAAAAAAAGGCTGCTTACCTGAATACCGGTGTATGGGCAAAAAAAGCAATGAAAGAAGCTAAGGGGTTTGGTGAAGTTGTAGAAGTCGCTTCTTCTGCCGAAGCTACATATACTTATATCCCCAAAGATTATACAATCCCGACAGATGCAGATTATTTCCATATCACTACCAATAACACGATTTATGGTACGGAATTGAAGCATGACCTCGAGTCTCCGGTTCCGATGATTGCCGATATGTCTTCTGATATTTTCTCACGTCCGATTGATGTTTCCAAATATATCTGTATCTATGGTGGTGCTCAGAAAAACCTGGCTCCTGCGGGCGTTACGTTCGTTATCGTGAAGAATGATGCAGTAGGTAAGGTGTCACGTTACATCCCGTCAATGCTGAATTATCAGACTCACATTGATGGCGGTTCAATGTTCAATACTCCGCCGGTATTACCTATCTATTCTGCCATGTTGAACCTTCGTTGGATCAAAGCTCAGGGTGGTGTGAAAGAAATGGAACGCCGTGCCATCGAAAAGGCTGATATGCTGTATGCGGAAATCGATCGCAACAAATTGTTCGTAGGTACTGCTGCCAAGGAAGACCGCTCACGCATGAATATTTGTTTCGTTATGGCTCCCGAATACAAAGACCTCGAGGCTGACTTCATGAAGTTTGCTACTGAAAGAGGTATGGTAGGTATCAAGGGACACCGTTCGGTAGGTGGTTTCCGCGCATCTTGCTACAACGCTATGCCGAAAGAAAGCGTACAGGCTTTGATTGATTGTATGCAGGAATTTGAAAAACTTCATTAATGAAAGAATTATGAAAGTACTTGTAGCTACAGAAAAGCCGTTTGCTAAAGTTGCGGTAGACGGTATTCGTAAAGAAATAGAAGCAGCCGGATATGAGCTTGCTTTACTCGAAAAATATACAGATAAGGCTCAGTTGCTGGATGCAGTGAAAGATGCTGACGCTATCATTATCCGTAGTGATATAATTGATGCTGAAGTGCTGGATGCTGCAAAGGAATTGAAGATTGTGGTTCGTGCGGGTGCAGGATACGATAACGTAGACTTGGCTGCTGCCACTGCTCACAATGTTTGTGTGATGAACACTCCGGGACAGAACTCCAATGCGGTTGCCGAACTGGCTTTGGGTATGATGGTATATGCTGTCCGTAATTTCTATAACGGAACTTCCGGTACGGAACTGATGGGCAAGAAGCTGGGTATCCACGCTTACGGAAACGTTGGCCGTAATGTGGCCCGTGTTGCCAAAGGCTTTGGAATGGAAGTGTATGCTTACGATGCATTCTGCCCGAAAGAAGTAATCGAAAAAGACGGTGTGAAAGCACTTGATTCGGCAAAAGAGTTGTATAAGACTTGCCAGGTGGTGTCTCTGCATATTCCTGCTACTGCCGAGACTAAGAATTCTATCAATTATGCGCTGCTGAAAGATATGCCGAAGGGTGCCATGTTGGTAAACACTGCCCGCAAGGAAGTTATCAATGAAGCCGAACTGATTAAGCTGATGGAAGACCGTGCCGACTTCAAATATATCACGGACATCATGCCTGCCGCTAACGCTGAATTTGCTGAGAAGTTTGCAGGACGCTATTTCTCAACTCCGAAGAAGATGGGTGCACAGACTGCTGAAGCAAATATCAATGCAGGTATTGCCGCTGCCCAACAAATCGTTGGTTTCTTGAAAGACGGTTGCGAAAAATTCCGCGTGAATAAATAATATTCGTAGAAATAGTAGTATATTTGAGCCACAGATTTTCAATAAGTCTGTGGCTTTTATTTTTTACATATTAAATACTAATATCATGGCAATAATTAAACCTTTCAAGGGCATTCGTCCACCGCAAGATTTGGTGGAACAGGTTGCTTCCCGTCCTTACGATGTCTTGAATTCTGAAGAAGCCCGCATTGAAGCGGAAGGTAACGAGAAGTCTCTTTATCATATCATCAAACCTGAGATAGATTTTCCCGCAGGCACGGACGAGCATGCCGAGCCGGTGTATGCCAAGGCTGCCGAGAACTTCCAGGCGTTTCAGGATAAAGGATGGCTGGTGCAGGATGCGAAGGAAAACTATTATATCTATGCCCAGACTATGAACGGGAAGACACAGTACGGACTGGTTGTCGGTGCTTATGTTCCCGATTATATGAACGGAGTTATCAAGAAGCATGAACTTACCCGTCGCGACAAGGAAGAAGACCGAATGAAGCATGTCCGTGTGAACAATGCGAATATCGAGCCTGTTTTCTTCGCTTATCCTGATAATGAGAGATTGGATGCTATCATCAAGAAATATACGGCCGAAAAGCCGGTTTATGACTTCATCGCTCCGGGCGACGGCTTCGGTCATACGTTCTGGATTGTTGACCAGGACGAGGATATTGCGGCCATCACTGCCGAATTTGCGAAGATGCCGGCACTGTATATCGCTGACGGACATCACCGTTCTGCCGCTGCTGCATTAGTTGGGGCTGAGAAAGCCAAACAGAATCCGAATCATCGTGGTGATGAGGAGTATAATTACTTTATGGCAGTCTGCTTCCCTGCCAACCAACTGACTATTATTGATTATAACCGCGTAGTGAAAGACCTCAACGGACTGACTCCCGAGCAGTTCATTGCTGCATTGGAAAAGAACTTTGCCGTAGAAGAAAAGGGTGAGGATATATACAAGCCGTCCGGTCTGCATAACTTCTCTCTTTATCTCGGTAACAAGTGGTATAGCCTGACTGCCAAACCCGGTACATACAATGATAATGACCCTATCGGTGTACTTGATGTGACCATTTCGTCTAATCTGATTTTAGATGAAATCCTGGGGATAAAAGACCTGCGTTCGGATAAGCGTATCGACTTTGTCGGCGGTATCCGTGGATTGGGCGAACTCAAGAAACGTGTGGATAGCGGTGAAATGAAAGTAGCTTTGGCACTTTATCCTGTGTCTATGAAGCAATTGATGGATATTGCGGATACCGGTAATATCATGCCGCCCAAGACCACTTGGTTCGAGCCTAAACTCCGCTCAGGACTGGTTATTCATAAGTTGGATTAAAGCATAAGTCTTATTTAATAAAATCAAGCGGTCGAACCGTTACAATCATACAGTCGATTGTAGCAGTTCGACCGTCCGTTTATAATAGAATAACCGTTTGTTTGTAGTAAAACAATCGCTCATTTGTACTGAAACGACCGCTTGTTTGCATCAATTCGAACGTATATTGATGAACGAACATCACTTAATATTTCCAAATGATAGATTGAATTTTCTCAATAAAGCCGTATCTTTGTGCCATGACTGCTGAAGATACTTATAAAACCATCACTGAACCTTCCGAAGGTATTTATACAGAAAAGCGAAGCAAGTTCATTGCTATCGCACTTCCTGTGCGTACAATTGACGAGATAAAGGTACATCTTGAAACGTATCAAAAGAAGTATTATGATGCCCGGCATGTCTGTTATGCTTATATGTTGGGTGCGGCACGCAAGGATTTTCGTGCCAATGACAACGGGGAACCTTCCGGTACGGCAGGCAAGCCTATTCTCGGGCAGATTAACTCCAATGAACTGACGGATATTCTGATTATCGTAGTCCGTTATTTCGGAGGAATCAAGCTGGGTACCAGCGGATTGATTGTGGCTTACAAAGCTGCCGCTGCCGAAGCTATCGCTGCCGCTACGATTATAGAGAAAACGGTGGATGATGATGTGACGGTCATGTTCGAATATCCTTTTATGAATGATGTGATGCGCATTGTGAAAGAAGAGGAGCCTGAGATTCTCAACCAGTCGTATGATATGGATTGCAGTATGACGTTGCGGATTCGCCGCTCGATGATGCCGAAACTGCGAGCACGACTGGAAAAGGTGGAGACTGCACGGATTATTGATAATGGAGAGAACTGATGTGCTGAAAGTCGTTGTTGTTGAGACCGGTCGATTAGATTGAAATTGAATGAGAAAGAAAAACTACATATTTTTTATTCTGCTTTCGGGCTTTTCTGCATGGGGGAATACCTGGGTTTGTGCACAGGAGACTCAGAAAATTCAGGAGACTCGGAAACCCCAGGAGGCTCGGAATACTCAGGGAACTCGGAAGGCTCAAGAGATTCTGAAGTTAGCCCCCAATAATATTCCTGTTCCCTGGTATTCGCAGAAAATCACGGGATGCCCTTATTCGCATTGTTCCCTGGCTTCCTCATTAATGGTATTCGACTATTTCAAGGGGATGACGACTGACAAACAACGGTCGGCTCAGGATGCTGAAAAGAAACTGGTGGAATATCAACGGAATTACTTCCTGAAAAAGCATGCTCCTTTCCGTCGGCGTACTTCGATAGGGCAGGGTGGTTATTATGCTTTTGAGATAGATTCACTGGCCCGTTATTACGAAAATATGGTAAGTGCCGAGCATTTCCAGCAGAAAGATTACCGGATATTAAAGGATTATATCGACCGTGGTATTCCTGTATTGGTGAATGTGAGATATACAGGTGCGGTGCGTGGCTTGCGTCCCGGGGCGAGAGGACATTGGATGGTACTTCGTGGGATTGATGATAAACACGTGTGGGTGAATGATCCCGGTCGTTCGCCGGAGATGCGGAGCAAAGGAGAAAATATCTGTTATCCCATAAAGAAACAGCCGGGCAATCCTTCTTATTTTGACGGATGCTGGACAGGACGTTTTATTGTGGTTACCCCTAAGGAATGGATACGCAATTCACTCTTTGCACAGGTAGGAAAATTGCCGCCATTAGAGGAAGTGATGTATGTGGTTCCGCCTTTTGTCTCGTCTGTGGAATTACCGCGGGTTATCAGTCAATAAAAGCATAACTCAATTATAAAACATAATTAGTAAAATAAAGAAGAACAAGATAATGGCATTTGAAGCAACTAAAAAAGAATGGTGTGAACTTTATACTTTCTTCCGCTTGTTAGCAGATGGGAAAGTGGTACTAGGTACGGCAGAGGCGAAGGCGGGAGAAGTGTCCTGGCCTGTTGCAATGATTCAACGGGAAGAACATGACGGAACGCGTCGTTACTATATTGAAGAAGAGACAATCCGCATTGAAGGAGCAACAGGCGTAAAATCCATGCCTCGTGAAGATTTTGGTATTGTTGCCGGACTGATCTTACAAGCTGTCAAGTCTTCTTCGGAGAATGACGTGACTTCGCCGGACGGAGTGGAAGAATTTCTCGATGAAGCGGGTATTTTTGACTTGGAGGCGAAGACGGAAGACCGGACAGACTTCTCCGTTGCCTTTTGGCATCCGGAAGCACCGGTGAGAGGTTTTAATGTCCGTTCACGGTTGAGTGCTATGAATCCGTTGCTGGACGGTGGACGTGCGGCGAATCTGAAACTGGAGCAGAGTGGAATTAAATTTGCCACTCCTACGGTGAACAAGATTAATGCTTTGCCCGAATCTCCTAATGAAGTGTCCGAGCGGATGATGATGATTGAACGTTTGGGCGGTGTACTCAAATATTCGGATGTGGCCGATAAAGTATTTCGTAGCAACCTCTTGATGATTGACTTGCATTTCCCGCGTGTATTGGCGGAAATGGTGCGTATCATGCATTTGGATGGCATATCCCGTATCAGTGAGCTGACGGAGATTATCAAACAGGTGAATCCGTTGAAGATTAAGGATGAGTTGATTAACAAGCATAAGTTCTATGAGTTTAAGGTGAAGCAGTTCTTGATGGCATTGGCGTTGGGCATGCGTCCTGCGAAGATTTATAATGGACTGGATTCGGCTGTGGAAGGTATTCTCTTGGTAGATGGGAGCGGGGATGTACTCTGTTATCATAAATCGGAAAAGCAGGTTATGGAAGATTTTCTGTTCCTGAATACACGTTTGGAGAAAGGTTCTTTGGAAAAGGATAAATACGGGTTCCTGGAAAGGGAGAACGGGGTTTATTATTTCAAGTTGAATGCAAAGATTGGTCTGGTTAAAAGATAGGCCCTGAACAGACAGGCTTAAATAGGATAAGCTTAAAACGAGATAGGTTCTAAACATAGGATAGTATGAAAACAAATGAGATTTTAGAAAACATCAAAGCACGTCGTAGTGTACGGGCATATACGAATCAGCAAGTTTCAGAAGAGGATTTGCAGGTGGTTCTGGAAGCGGCAACTTATGCTCCGAGTGGGATGCATCTGGAGACGTGGCATTTCACGGCTATTCAGAATATGGATAAATTGGCAGAACTGAATGAACGTATAAAGGGAGCTTTCGCAAAAAGTGATGATACTCGTTTGCAGGAACGTGGTCATAGTAAGACTTATTGTTGTTATTATCACGCTCCGACTTTGGTTATTGTCTCTAATGAACCTACTCAATGGTGGGCGGGTATGGATTGTGCTTGTGCAATAGAGAATATGTTTCTGGCAGCTCAATCTTTAGGAATTGGTTCTTGTTGGATTAATCAGTTAGGTACAACGTGTGATGATTCTGAAGTCCGCGAATTTATTACCTCACTCGGAGTGCCGGAGAATCATAAGGTTTATGGTTGTGTAGCTTTAGGATACGCTGATCCGAAAATTCAGATAAAAGAAAAAAAAGTGAAAGAAAGGACGATAACTATCGCCAAATAGAATCATAAATATATAGTCTTTTTGCAATGCTTAAAGTTACGCTTTACACCTCCTAAAGCAACGGTTTACAATCTCTAAAGCTATGCTTTAGAGATTGTAAATACAATGTTCTGTCCGGACAAAATTTTATTATGTGGGATAGCACCAACTAAATATTCTATTACTATTTGTAATGGATAAAACTGTATTATCATTTATTACTTTCTAGTACAGGTTATCTTCATGTAAGTTTCGTAATTAACTCCTGACTCTTTCACCTTTTCCAAGATTTCTGCAACCAAACGGGTAGAACTCATTTCGAGTACAGTCATTTCTTCCGTCTCGTCACCATCTACATCGCTCCATCTAAGAGTCAGCTTATTACCTTTGTATGCCCATTGGAAACCGGAATCAAACCAAGTGCCTGCAACAGTGTGGTTTTCGTTGAAAACAATAGTTTCTTTACCTTCTTCATAATTTTCGTCATAAGTTTTTGTAACTTCACCATTTTCCTTGTCGTATCCATCAAGGTGAACGATGTTCCAAGTACCGATTAGTTCTTTTTCAGAGCCTACTTCATCATCATCATCACCGCAAGAAGTCAAACCAAATGAGATTGATAACAATATTACTGCCAGTCCCATCATTAATTTCCACATTTCCTTTTTCATTTTCGCTTAATTTTATTTGTTATGTAATAGTCAATATAATGCCGGAATCCAATATTGGTTACTTTGGCATCATTTGACAGCAAAAGTAGACAATAGATAAGGAATAGGAGAGTGTAGAACGTTGATAAAGCAGACATATATGTAGATAAAGCTGACAACACCTATTTTTTTCGGGAATTGATGATTTGAGCGAAAATATGCTGGTCTTTATCTGCTATAAGTTTTTGCAGTTCATTCTCGTTCACTTCTATACCTATTATATAATGGGGGGCTTCCTCATGAAGGGGGCTGGAGGAATGTTCCGCTTCTTCCTTTTTCAGGTATACTTCTTGAAGGAAATTATAGTCAAGCACTTCGGAAATACTAATCAGTAAATCAACATCGATGCTCTTTCTGTTGAAGATATCATACACTGTAGAACGGGTACGGTTTATTAATATTGCAAACTCTGCGATAGATAAAGAGCTTTCCTCTACCTTCTGACGAATGATGTTGCCTATGTGAATATTCTTCATAGCACGAACCTGTTTTGCTTGATACTTAATAGATGTAGTATGAAGGATAAAAAAAAGAAGCGTGAACCTAAACTTAATCTTCCCACGCTCCAGAGGCATCGCCAAACGCCATAGCACATAAAAAGATAAGTTAAGCCCACGCTATACACGCAGGCGTTAACAAACTTATCCTTATTTGTGCTCATTAAATTTGGCGATTCTCTGGAGCAACAAGAATAATAGCTAACGCTAGATTAATTATCTCGTACATTAAGAAAGACCATCATGCGGCTCTTTCCAAATGCAAAATTAAAAAAAATACTTCAAATAAGAATATAAAACTTGTAAATCTGGATTATAAATCAGAGTTATGTGGATAATAGAATGGATATTGGGCAGCTAATGGTGGGGGATGGTCAAATTTATTATTGACTATACTATACACTTAATGGGAATCGTATTGCCAACTTATTTCTTTATCAGCTTTACTCAAATCCAACTGCTGATTCGTATTAATGACAAATGTAGTAAATAATCTCTTCTTTGATTAAACAAATAGAGGAGATTATTCACTACGTTTGAATGATAGAATGATGTGTTTATCTTATTTTGTCACTTCTTGTTTGATATAAAGAGGTATATCAATCTCTTTTTACTCAAAAGTTCCATATCGGGTTGGCAACAGTTTGCGGTCTCCCAACGTATTATCTACACGTGCTACGTTTATCCAGAATTTATTGTCACGTACGCTTGCTATCGGATAAGCTGCCTTTTCACGTGTGTATGAATGTTCCCAACGGTCATTAACCACTTCATATTCGGGATGAGGGGCATTAATCAATACATTGTCATTCTTGTCCGCTTCTCCATTCTTCACTTCCTGAATTTCTTTCCAGATATTCAGCATGACATCTACAAAGTTATTCAGTTCGGCAAGACTCTCGCTTTCCGTCGGTTCAATCATCAATGTACCGTGAACAGGGAAAGACAGGGTAGGAGCATGATAACCGTAATCCATCAGACGCTTTGCGATATCATTCTCCGAAATACCGGTTTCTTCGTGTACTTTGCGACATTCCAAAATCATTTCGTGTCCAACAAAACCATTTGCTCCGCAATATACAACGCCATAAGTGTCCTTCAGACAAGCAGCCAGGTAATTGGCATTCAGAATGGCAATTTTAGTTGCCTGTGTCAGACCGTCCGTACCCATCATGCGGATATATCCGTATGTGATAGGCAGAATGCCTGCACTTCCGAACGGAGCCGAAGAAACCTGGTTTTGTGCATTTCCGAAGATGCCATGTCCGGGCAGGAAAGGAACCAGATGTTCTGCTACGCAGATAGGGCCTACTCCCGGGCCGCCGCCGCCATGAGGAGAAGCGAATGTCTTGTGAAGATTCAGATGGCAGACATCAGCGCCAATAAATCCCGGATTGGTCAGTCCTACTTGTGCGTTCATGTTAGCGCCATCCATGTATACTTGTGCACCACACGCATGGATAATATTGCAAATCTCCTTTATCTCCGTTTCAAAAATACCATGAGTAGAGGGATAGGTAATCATTAATGCGGCTAATTCATCCTTATTCTCTTCTGCTTTGGCACGCAAATCGTTCATATCCACATTTCCTAACTCATCGCAGGCACAAGTAACGGTCGTAAATCCTGCCTGAATAGCCGATGCGGGATTCGTCCCGTGAGCCGATGCCGGAATCAGAACTTTGTTCCGATGTCCCTGGCCGATACTCTCAAGGTAAGCTCGAATCACGCGAAGGCCGGTATATTCGCCCGCAGCACCCGAATTCGGTTGTAGGCTGACTCCTGCAAAACCGGTGATAATCTTCAAATCCTCACTCAGGTTCTTTATCAGTTCGCGGTATCCTTCTGCCTGGTCTTCGGGAACCAACGGGTGCATACCCATGAACTCTGAACAACTTAAAGGCAGCATCTCCGAAGCAGCGTTCAATTTCATCGTGCATGAGCCGAGGGAAATCATAGAGTGAGCCAGTGAAATATCCTTGCGGTCCAAACGTTTGATATAACGCATCATCTCCGTTTCCGTATGATATTTGCTGAATACTTCGTGAGTAAGGAAAGGACTCGTCCGTCTCAAAGCCTTGTCGATGATGCTTTTCTCGGGAATATCATCTACCTTCTGATAATCTTTTCCGGCAGCGATGGCAAAGATGGAAAGCAACACATTAGCGGCTGCAATATCCGTAGTTTCGTCAATGCTGAAACCTACATCCCCATTCTCATAATAGCGCAGATTTACCTCTTTGCTAAGTGCAATCGTACGAATCTGCTGTGCCGAAACGTGTTCGGGCAGTTCAAAACGCAATGTGTCGAAATATTGTGCGTTTACTTGGGTATATCCGAATTTCTTCAACTGCTTGTCGAGGAATACGGTGATGCTGTGGATGCGCGAAGCAATGGTTGAAATACCTTCCTGCCCGTGGTAAACGGCATAAAAGCCTGCCATTGTAGCCAACAGGGCTTGTGCCGTACAGATATTCGATGTCGCTTTTTCCCGCTTGATGTGCTGTTCGCGTGTCTGCAAAGCCATGCGGTAACAGAGTTTGCCGTATTTATCTTTCGACCATCCGATGATACGTCCCGGCATATTCCGTTTGTATTCGTCCCTTGTGGCGAAGTAAGCGGCAGACGGGCCGCCATAGAACATCGGTGTGCCCAGGCGCTGGGTCGTTCCGAATACGATGTCCGCTCCCCATTCTCCCGGTGGAGTCAGCAGGGCAAGACTCAGAATATCGGCTGCGACAGCTACTTTGCATTCGGCTGCATGCGCTTTTTCTGTAAATGCGGTATAATCTTCTACGTTTCCGTTGGAATTAGGGTATTGCAGGATGCAGGCGAAGACTTCCGGTGAGGGTTCAAAATCTTTATATTTGCCTACGCGCAGTTCGATACCTTGTGGTACGGCACGTGTAGTCATGACAGCCAGTGTTTGCGGGAAAATATTTTCGTCCACAAAGACAACGTTTGCACCCGATTTCTGTTGGGCACGGGAGCGCAGGGCATACATCATGCTGACAGCTTCGGCAGCGGCAGTTCCTTCGTCTAGTAGCGAACAGTTGGCAAGCGGCATGGCAGTAAGGTCACACACGGCTGTCTGGAAATTCATCAATGCTTCCAGGCGTCCTTGCGACACTTCAGTCTGATAAGGAGTGTAGGAAGTGTACCACACCGGATTCTCGAATACATTCCGTTGGATAACGGCAGGTGTAATCGTATTGTACCAGCCCAGACCGATATAGGTGGTGTACAGTTTGTTTTTACTTGCCAGTGCGGCGATGTGTTTTCCAAATTCGTATTCCGTCAGCGGACTCGCCAATGCTAACGGCTCTTTCAGCCGGATATTGGCAGGAATTGTTTTATCAATAAGTTCGTCCAGTGATTCTACTCCAATTTTGCGGAGCATCACGGCTGTGTCTTGTTCATTGATGCCGATGTGACGGCTAGCTAACAAATCGGTTTTCATATTAATAGGGGGATTTTATTGTTTTATCTGAAAAATGGGTTCTCTGCTTTTTCCATCCCGATGGTCGTGGGGGCACCGTGTCCCGGATATACGACTGTCTCGTTGGGAAGGACGAAAAGACGGCTGCAAATATGCTCTATCAGTTCGTCGAAGTTGCCACCTGTAAGGTCGGCGCGACCGATACTGCCTTGGAACAGAACATCGCCGGAAAACATACAGTTGTCTTCTTTACAATAATACACCAGGCTGCCGGGCGAGTGTCCGGGCACGTGGATTGCTTCCAGTTGGGTGTGTCCGAAAGTGATAATATCACCGTCGTGCAGATATTTCCCCAGCGGCACTGGGGCTTCCTGCAACTGAAAACCAAACATGCGGCTTTGTTTCGGCGCTTCGTCAATCCAGTACTCATCCGCTTTGTTCGCTTCTGCCGACAAGCCGAATTCTTTGAGCATGAACGGATTTCCGAAGATGTGATCCAAATGTAAGTGAGTATTCAGAAGATGCTTCACATTCAGCTCATTGGTGAGGATGAACTTCTTCAGTGCTTGTTTCTCTTCTTCGTAGAAACAGCCCGGGTCAATGACGACTGCTTCTTTTGTTTCGTCCCATAACACATAGCAATTTACGGGAAACATATTAAATTCAAACCTTTTTATTTTCATGGTTCTTTTCTATGATTAATCTTATTCAGAACAACTAATAGTCTTTAAACAGGAACGTATACCACTTTTTTGGTTTCAAAGAACTCTTCCTCGAAGTTGTCGCTCAGGCTGTGAACCATTGTCTTATGTTTGAACGGCATCGTTTCGTGTTCCAGTTCACCGCCTTTGAGACAGATCAGTCCGTTGGGCAATGCATTCTGCTGTTTGGAAGAAATATTCTTTTTGATAATCTTAACCAAATCCGCCAGGGGCATTACGGCTCGGCTGACAACGAAGTCGAACGTACGTTTCTCCTCTTCCGCGCGCGCATGGCGGAAAGTAACGTTTTTCAGTCCGATGGCATTAGCCACTTCCGTTGCTACGCGTACTTTTTTACCGATACTGTCTACGAGATGGAACTTTGTTTCGGGGAATAATATCGCCAAAGGAATGCCGGGGAAACCGCCGCCTGTACCCAAGTCCATGACGCTGGTTCCGGGACGGAACTGGATTACTTTGGCAATGCCTAACGAATGGAGCACATGGTGCTCATACAAATTCTCGATGTCCTTGCGTGAGATAACGTTGATTTTCGAATTCCAGTCGATGTAGAGGTCATATAGAGCAGCAAATTGTTTGCGTTGCTCTTCTGTCAACTCAGGGAAGTATTTCTCTATGATTTCCACTTTTATCAATTACAAATTACTAATTAGAAATTATATAAATGAATATCCGCCTATATTACCATCTGCATAGTAACGACAGGATATTCATTGGTTTTCGTTCTTTTATGAAGTTTAATTTTTCAGTTCTCCCAGAATCGGGTTGCTGCCGAGAAGATGCTCCAACATAGGGAATGGAATTGTCACCTTTACGGGGCCCATAGAATAGGGAGTAATGTCATATACATTATAATAGAAGGTAATGCCTTCTTTGCTCAGATAGAAATTCTCGGTCGGAGTGATGTCGCCGGTCGAAGCATATCCCATATCTTCCAAGGCTTCGTGAGTCGTCACTTTGTTGTCGGCCATGAGCTGGTTCCAAATCAGGTCGGTCAATGGGTCTTTGTAATCTCCGACGAAAATGTCATCAAGACGAAGTGGACGCATCAGTGTAAGATCCATATTCAGGTAAGTCGTCATATAGATGCCGTGTGCACCACCGGTATATTCATTGTAGTCGATGCGATATACAAGCAGGTCTTTCTCGTACAGTTGCACGTGGCTTTCGATGCCTTTATAATATGAATACCAGGCACCGATGGAAGCTTCGTCTTCTTTGTCTTTCTCGTCCTCTGTGTACATCGGCTCCAAGTCGCGGCGATATTCACTGATATAATTTTCAGTATATTGCTTTATAACCTCTTCCGGTTTCTCTCCTATATACTTATCACCGAAACAAGCGGATATGAAATAAGTATTCAGACTGTCTTTCAGCATATCATCCGATGACTTGACGGGATAGGCGAAGTTGATGATAATATTGCACGCGGGTTTGGCGGTGTCATTAAAGAGGTGTGCCGTCTCGTTAACCTGTATACTATCGAATTGTAATGCTCCCGTGTTTTTGTTCATCTTGTCATGACAAGAAAACAAAAAGCCGCTTACCGAAAGTATAATAGCAAGCAGGCTGACATATTGTTTTTTCATACTCGTTTTTTCTATAAATTACACATTTGCTGTCTCATTCACTATTGACAAATATAGATGAAATTCACGAATCGGACTAATAAATACAGAAAAATATTCAGCTATTTTAAAAAGAAGAAAGCCATACACTCACTGTTTGTCATACATGAGTGCATAGCTTTCTCTTTTTGAATTGCAGAAATCGGAATCAGTGTTTGCAAACCTTCGTTATATCTACGGTAAATCCATCTTCGGCAGGCATGAACTTACCTTTCATTTTAAGAAACTCTATCAGGGTATCCACATCCATATCTTCTGCCGAGCAAGCATAGAAATGTTGCTGTTCGCCAAACTTCTTAATAATTGCTTCCCGCAATGATGATTCCGAGTAGCTATTTCCTTCCATCATATGAAGGACTTCATGAGCATGTAATTGTTCCATAATCTATAATCTATCTTTTTTCTGCAAAGATAGGGAAGAGGTGGATTCTGAATTGTAACATATGTGACATTATGCTTATTTTTTCTATAAATTATAATATTTAATTTGTTTTTATTCTTATCTTTGTCCCTTGATATGAAAAGATTAGCTTACATAACAGCATTGATTCTTTCCCTCTTGATTATCTATTCAGGGGCGGGAGTATCCATTGTGCACTATTGTTGCGCCCGTTGTGAGACGGTGAAAAGCTGTTGTGACACAGGATGTCCGAAGTGTAAGAAAACCCATACTTGCGACTCAAAGAAGGATTGCAAAACAAAAGGCTGTACGGCTACTATTTATAAGCTGGACTTGATGAAACATACTACTGAGTTGAATGTTTCACCTCAAGCAGTCGACCTTTTCTGTGCGCAGTTCTGCTATTTACTGACTTTTACCTATTCAGATAAATCGGTAGAGTACGATATTCCTACCTCGCCGCCACCTCTCTGTTCTCGACAGAAGCTGGCACTATATTCCACCTATATTATTTAGCCACTATTTCTTTCTTTTTTAGGACTTTGCTTTCTGCCGAACTAAAGCCGGAAAGTGAGGTGAGACTGAATGCAACCAAGTTGCATGAGAAATGAACTAATTTTGTATCTCGAAAGAAAGTTTAGAAAAAATGAAATATATGATAATAGGACTGTTCCTGTTGTTTGCAGGCAATATGCATGCGCAAGTACATGGGACGGTAAAAGATAGTTCCGGGGAAGCAATTCCGGGAGCAAACGTATTTTGGATGAATACAGGACAAGGCGTGACTACTAAGGAAGATGGAAGTTTTTCTATCACCAAACCTTCCAAAAGCCATATGCTGATAGTCAGCTTTATCGGTTTTCAGAACGATACGATTCATGTGAACAGCAGGAATCAGAAGCTGGATGTCGTGCTTCGTGATGGAGTGGAACTGAATGAAGTAAATGTAGTCAGTCGAAGACTGGGAACAATGAAACTACGCAGTAGTGTGATGAATGAAGATATGATAAGCAGTGCCGAGTTGAGCAGAGCCGCTTGTTGTAACTTGGGAGAGAGTTTCGTGACGAATCCTTCGGTCGATGTGAGTTATTCCGATGCGGCAACGGGAGCCAAGCAAATCAAATTGTTGGGACTGTCCGGCACTTATGTGCAGATGCTGACGGAAAATATTCCGAACTATCGCGGGGCTGCTGCTCCTTATGGCTTGGGCTATGTCCCCGGCCCATGGATGCAGAGCATACAAGTATCCAAAGGAACCTCTTCCGTGAAGAACGGCTATGAAGCCATTACAGGGCAGATTAACGTTGAGTTCAAGAAACCCCAATTGCCGGAAGCTGACTGGGTATCCGCTAATCTTTTCGCAAGCACCACCAATCGTTATGAAGCCAATGCGGATGCTACGCTGAAAATCTCCAAACGTTGGAGCACCTCTTTGCTGGCACATTATGAAAACGAGACAAAAGCTCACGATGGTAATGACGATGGATTTGTAGATATTCCGCAGGTAGAGCAATACAACGTGTGGAACCGGTGGGCGTATATGGGCGACCATTATGTCTTTCAGGCAGGTATCAAAGCCCTTTCCGAAACACGTACCAGCGGACAAGCCAATCACGGCGGAATGCATTTCGATAACCCTTATAAAGTGAACATTGACACGGAACGTTATGAATTCTTCACCAAGAACGCTTATATATTTAATAAGGAAAAGAATACAAATCTGGCTTTGATTCTTTCTGCCTCTTTACATAATCAGGACGCCAATTACGGACTGAAGCTCTATAACGTAGACCAAACCAATGTTTATGCTTCATTGATGTTCGAAACGGAGTTTAATAAGCAGAACAGTCTCTCTGCCGGACTAAGTTTCAATTACGATGCTTATGACCAGCATTACCGTCTGGAGAATAATGCGGACAACACTCCTCTCAAAGCCTTTGAGAAAGAAGCCGTTCCCGGAGCTTACGTACAGTACACCTTGAATTTGAACGACCAATGGATGCTGATGGCAGGTCTTCGCGGAGATTACAGTAACGAACATGGCTTCTTTGTAACTCCCCGTGCGCATCTCAAATACAATCCGAATGAGTATGTAAATTTCCGTCTCTCTGCCGGAAAAGGGTATCGGACGAATCATGTACTGGCGGAAAATAACTATCTGCTTTCCAGCAGTCGTAAAGTAGAGATTGCGAAGAATCTGGATATGGAAGAAGCATGGAACTATGGCGCGAGTGTATCCACTTACATTCCGATATTCGGTAAAACACTGAATATAAACGCCGAATACTACTATACGAACTTTCTGAAACAAGTCGTTGTAGATATGGACAGTAATCCTCATGGAGTGTCTTTCTACAACTTGGACGGGCGTTCGTACTCGCACGTATTCCAAGTGGAAGCGAGTTATCCGTTCTTCAAAGGATTTACTCTGACAGGTGCTTACCGGTTGACGGATGCGCAAACCACTTACAAAGGCGAGCGGATGGAAAGACCTTTGACCAGCAAATACAAAGGACTGCTGACTGCATCTTATCAGACCCCACTGGGTATCTGGCAATTTGATGCAACGTTACAGTTGAATGGTGGTGGCAGAATGCCTGCTCCTTATGAACTCGGAGACGGACAACTGTCGTGGAACCGCCGTTATGGCAGCTTTGAACAACTTAGTTTGCAAGTGACCCGCTATTTCCGCCGCTGGTCTATATACGTAGGTGGCGAGAACCTGACAAATTTCAAGCAGAAGAACCCGATTATCGACGCGGCAAATCCGTGGGGGGATAATTTTGATTCTACCATGATATGGGGGCCGATGCACGGTGCGAAGGCATATATCGGACTGCGTTTCAACTTGGCTAGAAACAGTGAATAAAAAGAAAATAAGTAACATTTAAACTGATAAGAAAAATGAAAACAAAAAGATGGATGGTCACTTGCGTGGTGGCTCTTTTGAGTGTAGTTGCCGTAATGGCAAAGGATATTCGTGTGGTAGTGTTCAAAGTGACTCAGATGCACTGCGAAAACTGTGAAAAGAAAGTGAAGGACAATATGCGTTTTGAGAAAGGGCTGAAAGATATCTCCACTGTTGTGAAAGACCGGACTGTCACCATCACATATGATGCTGAAAAGACAAATGTAAAGAACTTGCAAGCGGGATTTAACAAGTTTAATTATGAAGCCGAATTTGTAAAAGAAACAAAGAAAGACGATAAGAAAGCGGATAAGAAGTAATTGAACAAATACCCGTATCAGCTTGTTTCTATACATGAATGATGGTCTTTCTTCAATCCTTTTCTGAGGAGAGGAGAAAGACCGAAAAATAATAATTATATATGGGTAATATAGTAAAAAAGGCATTTCCCGTGCTCAATATGCATTGTGCGGGATGTGCTAATAATGTAGAGAAAACAGTGAAGAAATTGCCGGGAGTCACGGAGGCTTCCGTTAATTTTGCCACCAATACATTGGCTGTTTCTTATGAGAAAGACAAACTGACTCCCGGGGAAATCCGTGCGGCAGTGCTTGCCGCAGGCTACGATCTGATTGTGGAAGAAGCCCATAAAGAAGAACGTCAGGAAGAGGAGCAGCATAAACGTTATGTTCGTTTGAAACGTAAAGTGATTGGTGCGTGGATTTTGGTCGTGCCATTGCTGGTATTCTCCATGATATTGATGCATATGCCATATTCGAATGAGATTCAGATGGTACTTGCTATTCCTGTTATGGTCTTTTTCGGTGGTGGTTTCTTTACCGGAGCCTGGAAACAGGCAAAGATAGGACGGAGCAATATGGATACTTTGGTTGCACTCAGTACTTCCATTGCGTTTCTGTTCAGCCTTTTTAATACCTTCTTTCCCGGATTCTGGTATGCCCGCGGACTGGAGCCGCACGTTTATTATGAGGCTTCTGCAGTGATTATAGCTTTCGTTCTAACCGGCAAGCTGATGGAGGAGCGTGCGAAAGGAAATACTTCCACCGCTATTCGTAAACTGATGGGGATGCAGCCTAAAGTAGCCCGTGTACTGCGCAATGGAGTAGAAGAGGAGATTCTGATTGAACAATTGCAAGTCGGTGATTTGGTAGTCGTTCGTCCGGGAGAGCAGATTCCTGTGGATGGTAAACTTGCCGAAGGCGATTCGTATGTCGATGAAAGTATGATTAGCGGTGAGCCTATTCCGGTAGAAAAGAAGAAAGGCGATAAAGTGTTGGCGGGAACTATCAATCAGCGTGGTTCGTTCATTATCAGTGCGGCACAGGTCGGCAGTGAGACGGTATTGGCGCGTATCATCCATATGGTACAGGAGGCACAGGGTAGTAAAGCACCCGTACAGCGTATCGTCGACCGTATAACAGGGATTTTTGTACCTGTCGTGCTGGGTATTGCTATCCTGACATTTATCTTATGGATTGTCATTGGCGGTAGCGAATACATATCTTATGGAGTTCTGTCCGCCGTATCTGTTCTCGTGATTGCCTGTCCGTGTGCTTTAGGACTTGCCACGCCAACCGCATTGATGGTAGGAATAGGCAAGGCTGCCAGTCAGCATATCCTGATTAAGGATGCTGTTGCATTGGAGCAGATGCGTAAAGTAGACGTCGTTGTGCTGGATAAGACCGGAACACTGACCGAAGGGCATCCCACAGCCACCGGATGGTTATGGGCGCAATCTCAGGAGCCGCATTATAAAGATGTGCTTCTGGCTGCGGAAATGAAATCGGAGCATCCCCTTGCCGGTGCGATAGTCGCTGCACTTCAAGACGGGGAAAAGGTAAATCCTGCCAAACTGGACAGCTTTGAAAGTATCACAGGAAAAGGTATAAAAGTTTCCTATCAGGGGAAAGTGTATTGGGTAGGCAGCCATAAACTGCTAAGGGATTTCAGCGCCACGATGACTGATATAATGGCTGATATGCTGGTTCGTTATGAATCGGACGGCAACGGAATCATCTACTTTGGTTGTGAGAATGAATTATTGGCTGTTATTGCCGTCTCCGACCCGATAAAGGCGACCTCTGCCGAAGCGGTGAAAGAACTGAAACGGCAGGGCATTGATATCTGTATGCTGACCGGCGACGGACAACGGACGGCTCTGGCTGTCGCTTCCCATTTGGGAATCGAACGTTTCGTGGCCGATGCACTGCCGGGTGATAAAGCCGATTTTGTGCAGGAGTTGCAATTGCAGGGAAAGAAAGTAGCTATGGTGGGTGATGGCATCAATGACTCGCAAGCACTGGCATTGGCAGATGTCAGTATTGCTATGGGGAAGGGGACGGACATTGCCATGGATGTTGCCATGGTGACTTTAATGACATCCGACTTGTTGCTGCTTCCCAAAGCATTCCAACTATCGAAGCAGACGGTCAAATTGATTCACCAAAACCTCTTTTGGGCATTTATCTATAATCTGATAGGTATCCCTATCGCTGCCGGTATCCTGTTCCCTTTGAATGGTTTATTATTGAATCCGATGCTGGCAAGTGCCGCTATGGCTTTCTCCAGTGTGAGTGTAGTGCTCAATTCACTGAGTTTGGGAAGAAGAAGAATTTAGTGATTAACGGGATAGTGATTAGTGATTAACAGGCTGTGCATTATATGAATGATATTTATTTTCATCATTAGCGACTCATTCTTCATCATTCATCATTAATCACTATTCCGTTAATCGTTATAAACATTATCTATTTCTAAATTCCAACGGTGTCATTCCTACATATCGTCTGAAATACTTTCCGAAGAAAGAAGCAGTGGGGAAATTCAGTGAATAAGCTATTTCCTGGATAGTCATATTCGTACCCTTTAGTTTGGCTTTGGCATCCATGATAACGATGTAAGCAATCGTATCCAGTACGCTTTTCCCTGTCACTTGTCTCACTGTGGTACTCAGATGCTGAAGGGATATTCCCAGTTTGTCTGCGTAGAATTGTGCGCGCCGTTCGTTTCTGTAATTCTCTGTGATAGATTGGATCAGTTCCCGGCATATTTCCTTTTTACGGTTCGAACTGTTGTTTTCTCCCGGATAATTATGATATATCAACCGTATACTTGTCAAAATAGTCTGAAGAGCCAATTCTACCAGTTCCGGAGCCATTTCAAAGTTTTCATTGCAACTGGCACGTGCCAGCAGGGCAAAATAATCCTTCAGGTAACCGGCTATATCTTCGGTAAGCGGCACTACCGGTTGCTCGATAAGTTTTGGGTAGGCATTTCCGATACTTTTCATCAGATTGATTCGTCCGGCACAATGAGCGGAAAAGCCGGCAAAGCAGAGACATACTTTTTCTGTTTTTTCCCTGAATTGAATGATGGTTCCCGGTAATAACGTTATCAAGTCATTGGGGCGGATTTCATAATCAAGCAGATTGATGGAGGCTTTCATCGAGCCTTCGGTACAAATGGCGACAATGCAGGCCTGCAGTCGGCAAGATTGCTTATAAATGTTCAGAATATCTTCCGTGACATTCGTCCATGCTAATACTTCAGTAGGTAAATCTACCTGTGGAAAGTCCATTTTCATAATTGTGTTTGTTATATTCGACCAACAAATGTACACATTTTCTTTTTATTTCTTACCTTTGTTTTTATGAAAACAGTTTTTATAGATTGGAATTTGATACCGTATGCCGAGGCATGGCAGCGGCAGACGGAATGGTTTGACGGCGTTGTCCGGGCGAAAGCTCAGGGTGAGGCCTATGAGAACCGTATAATCATGTGCGAGCATCCCCACGTCTATACTTTGGGACGTAGCGGGAAAGAAAATAATATGCTGCTGAGTGAAGAACAGTTGAAAGCGATTGATGCGACTCTTTATCATATTGACAGAGGGGGAGACATCACTTATCACGGTCCCGGACAGTTGGTATGCTATCCGATATTGAACCTTGAGGAGTTCGGGCTGGGACTGAAAGAATACGTTCATCTGTTGGAAGAAGCAGTGATACGCGTGTGTGCGTCTTATGGCATCGAAGCAGGAAGGTTGGAGAAGGCGACAGGCGTCTGGCTGGAAGGTGATACTTCCCGTGCCCGTAAGATTTGTGCGATAGGGGTCAGGAGCAGCCGCTATGTCACTATGCACGGACTGGCTTTGAACGTTAATACGGATTTACGATATTTCAGCTATATTCATCCTTGTGGATTTATAGATAAAGGCGTCACTTCTCTTCGTCAGGAGTTGAAGCACGATGTGCCTATGGACGAAGTGAAGCAACGCCTCGAAGGGGAGCTTAGAAAACTATTCCGACTCCCAGTTGCCAAGTATGGTGCATAAAGGAATCCTTATCCGCCAGTGCATAAGAGAAATCGGCGCGTATGGGCCAGAAGTTGATTCCGCATCCTAGGGTGCCATAGTTGCCTATGCCCTTGTCTTTATCTCCGAAATGATATCCGGCACGGACTACTCCGTATTTCAGGAAATTGTATTCGGCTCCTACGCCCGCTTGCAAATGACGGATTTCGCTAGGAAGCAGATAGTTGAAATCAAGTGCTACCTGCAAACGGTTCTCCATGCTGAATGGCAGGTCGATTGCTCCTCCTAATCCCAACTTGGCGGGAAGTTTATATCCGTCCAACTTTTTCCCTATATTAGCAGCTTGGAAACCGATGCTCCATGATGCCATTTCGTCGAGAAGAGCCATGTTGCGGTGGTATGTAGCCCCAAAATCCAGACAAACGGAACTCTTGCTGTCTGCACTTTGCCAGGATTTGGATTGCAAATATCTGAGTGTTAAGGAGAGAGACAGGTTTTTTGCTACATTTCTAAAATATCCGGCTTCCAAATCCCATATATAAGGACGGAAACCGGTATTAGGTCCCCCGTCTACTTCCTGCTTTGGACTTCTGAAATGGCGGAAGCCTACCATAAAGCCATGCTTTCCTTCTCTTCCGATTTTATAAAAGATAGACGCGCTGTGCAACGCATAATCTTTATTCATGTCAGCATATGAATAACTTGTCCCCATTGTTTCCATAGAAAAGGCGAGGGTAGAAGCATTATGAAAGATTGCTGTACTTCCGTTGTCGGTGATAGCTAATCCTGTACCTGCCATACCTGCCGATTGGGCATCCGGAGTAAGTTCCAAAAAATAGGCACTTGGAGTTAATTCCAAGAGGTAAGTGCTTACCCTATCTTGTGCTCCCGCTAAGACTGGGAATAGGCACGAGGCGAGAAGGAAATGTTTTACTCGTTTCATAATCAGTTATTTTTTAAGTGCGACGTCCGGACGACACGTATGCCTGTCCACGATTTATTATTATTGAGCATATGGCTGAGAGGCGTATCGCTGACAACCACTTTCCCTAATGTGGAGGAAGCGTGCAGCAGATGCAACTTTCCGTTTCTATATTCTGCTATTCCTACGTGAGCAATGTCCAGACCGGGCAATTTCGTTGTGATAGCAATAATATCTCCATCCATAATCCATGGCAATCCGTTTTCCGGCAATTCGCTTTTCGGCAGCCAATGTACTGTTTTTTTTGATAATGCTTTCTCATATTCAGCCATCCGTAACACATTTTCCGGTGAATCGGCCAATTTCCTGTATTGCTTGGGATGGGTGGACATATATGAGAGAGACAATTTCATGGTAGGCGCATTATTCTCAGCGGTAACATCCGTAAGGAAACCGTTCCGGATACCGTTATCAATCCAGTCGGACGTATAATGCAATCGCGAAGGATAACCGTCGATGATACCATCACGATACCGTATTCTTTGCAGATTCTCAGCAAAAGATGGACCAAGAGCCTGTGCCAATGTGTATTCTACGAAGGTAAGACAATCTACCGCATCCGTTCGGACAACCAGCTTCTCTTCTCCGTCGCAGTCTAAGGTATTGGCTACGTATTTTGTCCCTAGATAAGACTTCCCGATTCGTAACATCGCTGCGGAGTCCTGCGGAGCAAGCTCCGCAGACTGTTCCTGTGCAAAGGTCATTACACTGACCAGCGATACTATGACGGATAGAAGTCTCCTCATACTATTTATTTAACTTTCATTGAAGCCTTGATAAAATAAAGAATCAGCAGGGCATATGCTCCTAATGCTAACACTTCCGACCAGGTATTGTTCAGCCAGGCTTCATTCACAAGGTTGACTCCACCGAAACGCATAGCGGCACTGACAACACCCATCAACGCGCCACCTGCAATGAAACCGGAAGCCAGCAACGTTCCTTTTTCTCCTCTTTCCGTATTCAATGTTGCATCCTTGCTGCGGGATGTAACAAACCAGTTGACAGCTCCGCCCACTACCAGCGGCACATTCAGTTCCAATGGAATAAACATACCCAATGCGAAAGCTAATGCAGGAATTTTACAAAGAGTCAGAATAATAGCTAAGACAGCACCGATACCATATAGCAACCACGGGGCACCTACACCACTCATCAACGGTTCGATAACGGCTGCCATCGCATTAGCTTGCGGAGCAGCCAGTGCGCCGCTTGTAAATCCGTATGTCTTGTTCAGGATAATCATCACACCGCCTACGGTTGCAGCCGATACGATTGTTCCCAGGAACTTCCATGTTTCCTGTTTGGCAGGAGTGCTTCCCAACCAATAACCAATCTTCAAGTCGGTAATGAAACCACCCGCCATCGAAAGTGCAGTACATACCACGCCACCCATTACCAGTGCGGCAACCATGCCCGAAGGTCCTTTCAGACCGACAGCTACCATCACTACGGAAGCTAGAATCAGCGTCATCAACGTCATTCCCGATACAGGATTAGTACCTACGATTGCGATTGCATTGGCGGCTACCGTAGTGAACAGGAAAGAAATGCCGGCTACCAGAACAATAGCTACCAATGTATGTAGCAGATTACCCTGCATTACATCAAAGTAGAAGAACAGTACAATCAATATCAGCGTAATGATAGAACCTATTGCGATAATCTTCATCGAGAGATCCCGTTGAGTACGCATGATGCTTTTTTCTACATTGCCCTTACCGCCCATTTCTTTGGCAGCCAGTCCGACGGCGCTTTTGATGATTCCCCAGGAACGGATAATGCCAATCACACCCGCCATGGCGATACCGCCTATACCGATGCTTTTCGCGTAATATTTGAATATTTCTTCCGGACTCATCATCCCTACAGTAGCCGTAATTTCAGGATTCCATGCATTCAGCACACTATCTCCCCAGATAGCGGACATTCCCGGAATGATAATCCACCATACTGCCAGTGAACCGGCACAAATGATAGAAGCGTATTTCAATCCGACAATATATCCCAGTCCCAGTACGGCAGCACCTGTATTAACTTTAAATACCAGTTTGGCTTTTTCTGCCAACATCTCTCCGGCACTGCATACACGGGTCGTGAAATTCTCGTTCCACCATCCGAATGTAGCTACGATGAAGTCATACAATCCACCGATCATGCCCGCCATCAATAACGGTTTGGCTTGGCTTCCGCCTTTTTCGCCGGAGATTAACACCTGTGTGGTAGCAGTTGCTTCCGGGAAAGGATACTTGCCATGCATATCGCTGACGAAATATTTCCGGAAAGGAATCAGGAACAGGATACCCAATACGCCACCCAGCAAGGAACTGATGAATACCTGCATGAAGGTGACTGTCATTTCAGGATATTTGGCTTGAAGAATATAAAGAGCAGGCAGGGTAAAGATAGCTCCGGCTACGATTACTCCCGAACAGGCTCCGATAGACTGGATAATTACGTTTTCTCCCAACGCATTTTTTCTTTTGGCTGCTCCTGAAACTCCTACCGCGATAATCGCAATCGGAATAGCGGCCTCAAATACTTGTCCCACCTTTAAGCCCAGATAGGCAGCGGCAGCCGAGAAAAGGATTGCCATGGCGATACCCCATGCTACTGACCAGAAATTAACTTCCGGATAATTTTTCGAGGGACTCATCAACGGGTTGTAGACTTCCCCCGGTTTTAACTCTCTGAACGCATTCTCGGGTAACCCGGTGAATTTGTCTTCTTCTTGTTTCATAGTTTTATAATTTGCTAATGTGTCAATTTACATTTCCGTCCTCAAAGTAAACAAAAAAAAAGGAGAACCGAAAGATTCTCCTTTATGTAATAGCCTGTTTTTTCTTATTTGGCATCTTTTGGTGTCATATCACCTTCGATATATAGCCTTACCATCTCTGTTTTGGCATTGGTACGCAAGGTTATCGACTTCTTGAAGTGTCCCGGATATTTACCTGTTCCGTTGTAAGTCACCTTAATCGTGCCTTTTTTGCCCGGCATGATAGGCTCTTTTGTATATTCGGGTACGGTACATCCGCAAGAGGCTACTGCCTGATGAATGACCAAAGGAGCATCACCGATATTAGTGAAGGTAAACGTACAACTTACCACCGGGCTGTTTTCTGAAAACTTGCCGAAATCATGAGTTGTTTTGTCAAACTTGATGTCTGCATTTGTTTGTGCAAATGCAAAACTTACACCCATAACTAATAAGGTCATTAAAAAAAGTATCTTTTTCATTTTTCCTTCTCTTTTTTGATTACAAGTGCCAAAGGTAATGCTTTTTCCCCTAAAATATACTCTATGGAGTGCGAAATAGTATTAAACGATTTGCTTTTGCTATTTGGCAAGCTGGAATCCCAGCATCATTCCGTCATAATTCTCAGCCAGCGAACTCACTGTTTTCAGTGCCGTACTGTTGCTCTTGCTGCCGATGAAAGACATCAGTTTCAACAACTTGTCCGAGTTGAACAGTAATTCCAGCGAGCTTGAGGTACAGTTTACTTTTGCATGCAGATTCAGTAGTTTCAGGTATTTCAGGTCTACCTGTTTGGTAGAGGCATTGTAAGAGTAAGTTCCGCTCAGTTTCTTCTTTCCTACTGTGCTGGTGAAAGTGCTGTCGGCGTTAAAAGTGAAACTCATCTGTCCTTCCTTGATGCCTACTTTGCTCAGTTGCTCGTTCAACTTGTTTTCTGCCATAGTAGCCGCGGCGGCCCCGCCTGCTTTCATCAACAGGTTGTCCGATTCGAACTCGACGGCCGAGCCTTTATAACTCCATGTTCCTGTCATGTCGATAGATTCGGCATTTCCGGTAATGGCATTCACTACTTTTGAAATGTTGTCCTTATTAAATAAGTCCGACCATGATTGTGCCTGGCTATTAGTAGCCATCAACATAAATGCTGCCATGAAGGCAAATGATAAAAAACTCTTTTTCATTTTCATTAAATCTTGAGATTCTTGTTTATGTTTTCTATGTAATCAAGTATTTCTGTACGTCCCGTACGGTCTTCTGCGGAAGAAATAAAGTAAGGTGGGAGTTCTTCCCATTGTTTACCTAACTCGCGCAGATATGAGTTGATATTCATTTTCAGGCGTCCGCCTTTGAGCTTATCGGCCTTAGTGAAGATGATGGCGAAAGGAATACCGTTTTCGCCCAGCCATTCCATAAACTCCAGGTCTATCTTCTGCGGTTCCAGACGGCTGTCTATCAGGACGAAGAGATTTGTCATCTGCTCCCGTTCCAATATATAATCTTCGATTATGGTACGTATCTGGTCTTTTCCTTTTTGTCCGCGACGTGCATAGCCATATCCCGGAAGATCGACCAAATACCAGTTCTTGTTAATCAGGAAGTGATTGATTAGCATCGTCTTGCCCGGAGTAGCGGAAGTCATGGCTAGTCCTTTACGGTTGGTCAGCATATTGATAAGGCTTGACTTTCCTACATTGGAACGACCGATAAAGGCATATTCAGGGTAAATACCTGCCGGACATTTCTTCACGTCCGTGTTACTAATCACAAATTCTGCACTTGTTATTTCCATATTCTTGTCATTTATTTCTTCATTATATTGTTTATAATAAACGTTGGGGTACTTGTTTTCATGATATTTCCAGCGTTTTCGCTTTTCCGGACATAAACATCAACCCTGCAAAGGTAAGCGTTCCATTTAACATGAGCAATTCATAACCGAATTTATATCCGGTTTCTTTGGCTATCCACCAGTTCAGCGCATAACAGAGCAGTGGAGAGGCGATGGCAATGAAAGGGACGAGGCGGTCGTCGGTCAGTCTCCGGGTGAACAGTCCGAAGGCGAACATACCTAGCAGGGGGCCGTATGTATAGGAAGCGATGATGTATATCGCATCAATTACACTCTTATTATCCAGCATCTCTACCAGGCAAATGAAGAAAGCCAATAGGATTGAAAGAGATATATGCACTTTATTTCTTTTGCGGCGTGCCGTTTCTTCGGTATCCTTTCCTGTATCCAGCAAGTCGATGCATACACTGGTTGTCATGGCTGTCAAGGCAGAATCCGAGTTGCTGAAAGCGGCTGCAATGATTCCGATAGTAAAGAGTATCAGTACGGATTGTCCTAAGTAACCTTGTGTGGCGAACATCGGCAGAATATCATCGTTCATGGCAGGTAGTTCCAGTTGCATTTGTCCGGCCAGTGTTATCAGTAGAATTCCCAGACACAGGAAAAGAAAGTTCAGCGGGATGAATGAGAATCCGTAGCAATACATATTCTTTTGTGCTTCGCGCAGATTGCGGCAGGAAAGATTCTTTTGCATCATGTCCTGGTCGAGTCCGGTCATAACAATCACAATGAAGATGCCGCTGAAAAATTGCTTGAAGAAGTTCTGCCGTGACATCCAGTCATCGAGGACGAATATCCGGCTGTGTCCGCTGTTTTGAATGGTCTGAACAATGCCGCTGAAATTCAAGTCCAACTTTTGAATTGTGGAATAAATGATGAAAACCAGTGCTGTAATCAGGCAGAAAGTTTGCAGGGTATCTGTCCACACAATTGTTTTTATCCCGCTTTTATAAGTATATATCCATACTAATGCCACTGAACCGACGGCAATGGTCCAGAAAGGAGCATTCATCTCCTGAAATACATAGGTATGTAGAATCAAGCAGACCAGATAGAGTTTCGCAGCCGTTCCCAGCATACGCGACAGCAGAAAGAAAAAGGAACCGGTGCGATAGGCGCGTGCTCCGATGCGTGTGCCGAGATAGCCGTATATGCTTGTCAGGTTGAGCTTATAATATAAAGGAAGCAGAATATGTGCCACTACCATATATCCGAAAAAGAATCCGAATACCGTTTGCAGGTAGGTCATATCCATTTCGCGTACCATGCCCGGCACAGAGACGAAAGTAACTCCGGATATAGAGGCGCCGATCATTCCGAAAGAGACTACATACCAGGGCGATTTGTTCTCTCCCTTGAAGAACGCTGCATTCGAACTGCCTTTGCGTCCGGTGATACGGGCTATTAATAATAATACCGCAAAGTAGCATATAATAGTAATAAGTATCATCATAACGGTTGCAAAGGTAGTATTTTTTGCAGGTATTAAAACAATATTCTGTATCTTTGCGCCAAATTATCGACGGAATAGTAATTATTATCTATGAATCAACAATATCCTTCCGTACTGCTTGAAAAGGCAGTCGGCGAATTTTCCAAACTTCCGGGCATCGGGCGCAAGACGGCTATGAGGCTTGTCCTGCATCTGCTCCGTCAGGATACGGCTACGGTGGAAGCGTTCGGAAGTTCCATTATAACACTGAAACGCGAGGTGAAATATTGCAAGGTCTGCCATAATATATCCGATACCGAAACTTGCCAGATTTGTGCTAATCCGCAGCGGGATGCATCCATTATTTGTGTGGTGGAGAATATCCGTGACGTGATGGCGGTAGAAGCAACCCAGCAATACAGGGGCTTGTATCATGTTCTGGGTGGTGTCATTTCTCCGATGGATGGGGTAGGGCCGAGCGATTTGCAAATAGAGAGTCTGGTGCAACGGGTAGCCGAAGGGGGAATCAAAGAAGTTATCCTGGCTTTGAGCACTACAATGGAAGGAGATACCACGAACTTTTATATCTACCGCAAATTAGATAAGCTGGGAGTCAGGCTCAGTGTGATTGCGCGCGGCATATCCGTTGGAGACGAACTGGAATATGCCGACGAAGTCACTTTGGGGCGTAGCATTGTGAACCGGACGGTTTTCACCGGAACTATATAATCAAATCATCTTTAGAATTTTAGAACGGACATGGAAGAACAGATAAAACGCGCTGTCAGAAATTTGAATATCAGTTATATTATCTTTTGGGTACTCCCGGCATTCCTGCTTGGGGCAGGGGAGTTTGAACTCATTCCCGTAGGAAGCATTGAGGGGAATGTGCAAGCTACTTATTACTTTGAAACTATCGGCATCTTACTGACCGCCTTGTGTGTGCCTCTTTCTCTGAAACTATTTAGTCTTGTACTTAAAAAGAAGATAGATAATATGACGATTCTGCTTGCATTGAAACGTTATGTGCAGTGGAGTATCGTCCGGTTGGGAATACTCGAAATCGCTATTGTTGTCAATCTTCTATGCTATTATTTGACATTGAGCAGCACAGGTAATCTTTGTATGCTGATTGGCTTGACGGCTTCTCTGTTTTGTCTGCCTGGCGAGAAGAAATTGCGTAATGAACTTCACATCTCAAAAGACAAGGACGAATGAGACAATCTTTTTTAATGAACGACCGCATCTATCTTCGTGCAGTAGAACCGGAAGATATGGATGTTATGTACGAAATGGAAAATGATCCTTCCATGTGGGATATCAGTAACTTCACAGTTCCTTATTCCCGTTACGTGTTACGTCAGTATATCGAAGGCTCACAATGTGATGTCTTTGCGGATAAACAACTGCGTCTGATGATTGTGGGCAAGTCCGACCATTGCATACTTGGCACGATTGATATTACGGATTTTGTACCTCTCCATTCGCGCGGAGAGGTAGGAATCGCTGTTCATAAGGATTACCGTCAACAAGGATATGCCACCGACGCATTAAAGTTGCTTTGCGAGTATGCTTTTGACTTCCTTTCTTTAAGCCAGCTTTATGCGCACGTAGCAGTAGACAATGAAGTCTGTATGAAGCTATTTACATCTTGTGGCTTCGTCCAATGCGGGTTATTAAAGAATTGGCTACAGGTGGGAGGTTGTTACAAAGATGCAGTGCTCTTTCAGTATTTGAATCCCAAGAAACAAAAATGATGAATCAGTTGAAAGTAGGCACTTGTGGGAAACGTGACCACGTTTCATACTTGCTGCCTAACTTCTCTAGGGCTTTCCGCCACATATCCTTAGTGTCATCCTTCATCAGATAAGACTTTTCTTCTTCAGAAACCAGCCATGTGTTTTCTTTAATTTCATTGTGCAACTGATTGCTTTCCCAGCCGGAATATCCCAGGAAAAAGCGGATGTGTTCACTTATTTTATTCCCCTGTAAAATGTATTTCTTTATTTCGTTAAAATCTCCGTTCAGATAAAGACCTTTGCTGATAGAAATAGACCCGGAAACCTCTGCTAATGTATGAAGATAAAACAAGGTATCGGTGGCAACAGGCCCGCCTTTATACAGTGGAATCTCATCGAGATATTTGAATTCCATGATAATATCATTGAGAAGGAGTGGCAATGGTTTGTTGACAACCAGCCCCATACTCCCTTCCTCTGTGTGGTCGACCAATAATATTACGGATCTGCCAAACGTTGCATCACGTAAAAAAGGTTCGGATATTAAAATCTTTCCTCTTGACGGAAGCACATTATTTGATTGAATCTTAAATATGTCCTGGTTTATATTCATGCCACTAAAGTAATAAAAAAAACGGAATAACAATCGTTCTTTCCGTTTTTTTTCATTTTAGGAGTAGCTTTTATGAATATCTTCCAACGAACGGTCAGGCTACCGGATGATTTTCTGCAAATAGCTTCATTCTTTCGTCAAGTTGTGCGTATTGATGGTCTTTGATGAAGGATGTACATGCCCGCAGACCTTCCTGATGGCTTCCCGTTGTGACTAATGATATTGCGCTTACGCCATAATACATAAGTTCCTTAGCCAATTCGCCGCTGGTCATTCCCGGATATCCGATTGTAAAATAGAATCCGTCTGCAATCGGGTCGCCCAAATCGTTGTCATATACCAGATGGAACCCGTGACGAAGGAAGATTTCCTTTAACTTCTTCGCTCTTTCACCGTATATTTTCACTTCGTCGAGGAAGTTGTATTGTCCCTCATTGGCAGCTTTTAGCATCGCAGCCATGGCAAACTGTGCCGAATGGCTCGTTCCCGAAGAAAGCGCATAAAGCACCCGGTGGATAAAGACAGTACCGAAAGTACCACCCCCGTAACGTTTGGTCAGCCCCGGATAGCTGCGATGATATAATTTGTCGGAGATACAGCTTACGCCAATGCGTTGTCCGGCATAGCTGAATGCTTTGGAGCCTGAAATCAGCAATACATAATTATCTGTATAATGAGCAACCGACGGCTGGAATGGTGCCTGGTATGGATTACTCAGGTTCTGACGGAAATCCATTGCGAAATAGGCCAAATCTTCCAGAACGATGACATCGTATTGCGTGGCCAACTCACCGATGATTTTCAATTCTTCATCTTTCAGGCAAATCCAACTGGGGTTATTGGGATTTGAATAGATTATCGCCGAGATATTTCCTCTTTTCAGATAACTTTCCAGTTTCTCTCTTAGCTTTTCGCCCCGATAGTCATATACATCGAACGTTTCATATTTTTGTCCCATCACTACCAACTGCTGTTTCTGTACGGGAAAGCCCGGATCAATAAACAGGATTGTATCTTTCTTCTCATCACATTGGCTGCAAGTGAGGAAGGAAGCGAATGTGCCTTGCATGGAACCGGTCACGGGTACGCATCCTTCCGGACTTAAATCAATATTTATAAATGCTTTGATAAAGTTGGAAGCTTCTTTCTTCAATTCCGGCAATCCGTTGATGTCAGGATATAGGCTGGCAATGCCTTTCTGCAAGGCTTCAATTTCCGCTTTCACTCCTACCGCGGAAGGCGGAAGTCCCGGAACACCCATTTCCATCTTAATGAATTCCACTCCCGATGCTGTTTCAGCCTTTGAAGCAATAGCTTTCACTTCCCGGATTGTAGCTTTAGAAAAATCGACAATTTGAAACTCATTTATGGTTTCGTCAATCAGATGTCGCTCAATTGGTGTATTTTTCATTCTATTTTTATTTTACGTAATAGCTGCAAATGTACAGGATAATTCTCAATAAACCCACTTTTTTAGAAAAAAAGATATGAAAGCTATTGCAGGTTTCAAAAAAATATCTACCTTTGCAACCGCAATCGGGAGAGATGCGATTTAAAATGAAATTCTGGTGCGTTAGTTCAGTTGGTTAGAATACATGCCTGTCACGCATGGGGTCACGGGTTCGAGTCCCGTACGCACCGCCTCTTCAAGAAAGCAAATAAAGAAAAAAGCTCTGAAATCCTTGAATTTCAGAGCTTTTTCTTTATGCGGCAGAATATAGCCGCCTCAATAAAATGGAGAAGCATGGTTCATCCCCGCCTGTTGAATATGCTTCATGCTTTGGTATGGATATTTTTTATGGGTGTATTTTCCCGTCATATCCCCACTTCAAATAAATAGCTCCCCAGGCAAATCCGGCTCCGAAGGCTGTAAGAATCACATTATCTCCTTTTTTGAACTTATCTTCAAAATCCCAGATGCAGAGTGGGAGTGTGCCGGCACTTGTGTTGCCGTAGCGTTCTATATTGACCATGACTTTCTCAGGTGATATTTCTAAACGCTGAGTCACGGCGGTGATAATACGTTGGTTAGCCTGATGGGGAATTACCCAGTCAATATCTTCTTTGCTTAAATGATTTCTTTCGATAACAGATTCGCAGGCGGCAGCCATATTGGCCACGGCATACTTGAAAACAGTACGCCCTTCCTGATAGATATAGTGCATTTGATTGTCTAATGTATAATAAGAAGGGGCGCATACGGAACCACCGGCTTTTATATGCAGGAAAGGTAATCCCTTGCCATCCGTTCTTAATACGGAATCCATAATTCCTACATCTTCGGTGGTAGGCTCCAACATGACGGCTGCTCCACCATCGCCGAAAATAGGGCAAGTCGCGCGATCTGTATAATTTATGATTGACGACATCTTTTCAGCACCTACAACCACGACCTTTTTGTAATTTCCCGAGCGAATGAAATTTGCTCCTGTTTCCAATGCATACAAGAAACCGCTGCACACAGCTTGCATATCAAAGGCGAAAGCATTTTTTAATTTTAGCCTTTCGCATAAGATGGAAGCTGTCGAAGGAAAGCGGTAATCAGGCGTGGTAGTAGCAACGATTATCAGGTCAATATCATCCGGATTTGTTTTTGTACGCTGAATCAATTGCTTCACAGCTTTGCGTGCTATATATGAAGTACCGAGTCCTTCTTCTTTCAGAATATGCCTTTCCTTAATTCCGATACGTCCCATAATCCATTCGTCGGTGGTTTCTACCATCTTAGAAATTTCATCATTAGTCAAGATGTAATCGGGAACATATCCCCCAACTCCTGTAATTACTGCGTTAATTTTATCCATCGGTTCTATTTTATTTAGCTGTTTTATTCGAATAAGACGGTTTTTATAGCAAATAATAAATGTGGGCGCAAATATAGAGAAAAGAGAATGGATTCCAACAACCGCCTGAAAAACAGCTTTCTTTTTAATTAATAAAAAGGAATATTAGACCAAATTTCGGTAAAGTATTTGGCTTTGTTTTTTGCCCGGTCGAAAGATTTACGCCGGATAGTGCATTGCATCTTGATGTCTTTTTCCGGAAGATTCTAAATAAATAATTTGAGGGATTCTTTATAGGGTAATATCGTACAATAAGTAAAGGCGGTCATTTTAAACGGCCGCCTTTACTATTAAATCCTCCTCGAAACCTTTTACAAATCCGAATACTCTTTTCTTGCGTCAAAGCAAGGACAAGCCTTATGTACATCCGCACTCAACTGGTAATGCCCTACAATCCTTGCTTCGGGATAGAGTCCTTTCAACTCACTCAATACTCGCCGAAGCGTCTCTTTCTGCAAAGCAGTCCTTGTGTCAGCCGGCTTTCCCGATTCATCCAGTCCGCCTTCATAGCAAATTCCTAAACTATGTAAGTTGAATCCCAGTGCATGCGCTCCGATTTCACTCATCGGGCGGGTATGATGGAGAACCCCGTCTTTCGTCACATAAAAATGATAACCGATGCATTTGAATCCCCGCTTTAAATGACATTTGAGCAATTGCTCTTCCGTGAAGGGAATATTTGCCCGTGTAGCACTGCAATGTACGACAATGTACTGGATGCTCCGTGGCACATATTCCTCTTTCAGGGAAAATTCTTTCAAGTCTTTCATCTCATTCGTGCGTTTAGATATGAGCTGCACAAGACGTTACGCCCAGGGCGGACACGATTGAAGTGGCTACGGTGATAAAGATTTGCAAGATTTGTTTCCAAATAGATTTTTTCATGACTTTTTACTTTTAAATGGTGAATATATAACTGCTAAAATTATGCTGCCGGATCCGGATCGGGAGTTTCTCCGTCGTTTCCATCGTCCGGATTCGGATCGGGAACGGTGACATCATCATCGCCTTCCTCTTTGCCCGGCTTGATTAAGGTGTACTTCATCGCCTTACACATATCCACGAGCATACTTCCCGGATGAAAACGGACGTGCGATATCTTGATACAGGTGGTTGCCTTGAACTTCTCTGCTGTTTCCGTCGCATTGCCGGTGGAAATCGTTATACGGAAGCTCCCCATATCCCCCAAAAGAACAATATTACCCAGTGCCAACTGATTCTTCATTTCCAACAAAAACTCCGTGATGCAACCTTTCAGCTCACCGATGGAAAAGGAAGAACGCTCTGAGATACGACTGATTATCTCGTCTGTATCCACCCTGCGGTTGCTACGTGCCATCGCATAAAACTTAGCCGGTTCCTGTGGCTTCAATGGGTTCTTTCGTTCCACTACTACATACTTCTGTGCCATAATTTTTTCTTTTAAGATTAATACTTGAAACTTACTGTTTACTTCTTGGAAAACATATTCCTGTAATCGATTACACTGCAAAGATACCATATCGGAGCAGGGGAGTGAACGTTAGTGAACGACACTGAACGGTAGTTATTATTTTTGACTAAATACTTGCCGGTATACGGAAAAAACACTACCTTTATACCATTAATATTAGAATAATCCGGATAAAATGGAAGAAGTTAGATTTTGCGTGAGATGCTATGATAAGTTAGAACTGGCAAGGATGTATTTCCCATATTTGAGTGACCCTGTATCCGTAGCCAAACTCCGTCGCTGGATGCGTAATTGTATGCCTTTGATGGAGGAATTGACGGCGGGGGATTTTCACCCGAAACTGAAAATGTTCAGCGCGCGGGAGGTTCGCTTAATCGTACGTTATTTGGGAGAACCGGATGGCTATATTCTTATGCATGAACATGCTGATGTAAGATGACCGTGTTTTTGGGTTGAAACGACTGTACCTTTGAGTTGAAACGACTGTATCTTTGAATTAGAACGACCGCTCCTTTGAATAGAAAAGAGTGGTCGTTCTAATTCAAAGATACGCTTGTTCTCCAAATACCGACCGCCCGCTTGTCTCCAATCAAGCGGGCGGTTAAAATAAATAAGTCGAATGTTTGATAAAAAACGGCTAAGCGGTTGTATTCTTTTTCATCCAATCTATTCCGGGCACGTAGTCTTCCAGCTTTGTCATGCTCGGGTCATGTCTGAAGTAAAGTTCCTTGGTCGTTCCGTTACGGTGTTTAACAACATCTATCACACCCAGCCCTTCGGTAGGATATGAACTCTTGCGGTCTGTCTCACGTCCTGAAAGGGCGGGGCGTGAAAGCATCAGTACCAAGTCCGCGTCTTGTTCGATAGCTCCACTTTCGCGAAGGTCGCTCAGGCTGGGGCGATTGTCGGGACGTCCTTCCACATTACGGTTCAACTGGCTGAGAAGTATCACGGGGATATTCAGATCTTTTGCCAGCATCTTGGCTTTACGGCTGGCCTGGGCTACCTCTTGCTCGCGGTTGCGGTTGTTCTGGTCGCTTTTCATGTCGCACAGTTGCAGGTAGTCGATGATGATACCGTCACATTGCCCTTTGCTATGCAACAGTTTTGCCGAAGAGCGGACATAATCCATGCTTACTGACGGATTATCATCGATGTGAATGGGCAGGCGTGACAGTTCCGTTGACGCTTCGTGTATTTGCTGTAACTCGTTGGGAGTAAGCTGTCCGCTGCGGAGATGGTCAGGGTTGACCCTCGGAGCGGCAGCCAGTAACCAGCGATCTCCCAGGCGTTCGCCTTGCATTTCGAGACTATATACAGCGATATGGTATCCGGCAATAGCGGCAGCCCGTGCCAGGTGCAGGGCAAAGGCGGTTTTGCCTACTGCGGGACGGGCGGCGATAACTACCTCGTCACCGGGTTGCCAGCCGCACGTCAGGCGGTCGAGGTCGGCAAATCCGGTGGGCAGCCCCGTGACACCATTCTTGTTAGAGGCAATGCGGACTTCTATCTGCTTGATAGTATCATCCATAAGTTGCAACATGGAACGAAGATGTTCGGAGTTGCCACGCTCTTTCTCCAGCCGGTCGAAAAGGGTATGGGCATCAGCCAGTGTATCATCTATGTCGGTTGTTTCATCGGCCGCCAGTGCCAGGAGTTTGTGGAACGCCAGAATCGCTTCGCGGCGGATATATTTCTGTTTCAGAATCCGGGCATGGTATTCGAGATGTGCACTGGACACTACACGGGCGCTGATGCGTACTATTGTGTAAGGCCCGCCTATGAATTCGAGCTTGCCGCGTCGGGCAAGTTCCTCTTTTGCCGTCATGATGTCTATTGCCTGTCCGGCACGGTACATGCTCTGCAAGGCGGAATAAATCTCACGGTTTGTTTCAGTGTAAAAAACTTCCGGTCGCAATATGTCTGCAACCAGTGTGATAGCTTTGCTTTCCAGCAGGCAGGCGCCGAGTACGATTTCCTCGAGCTCGGCATCCTGCGGGTTTAAAATTTCACTCATTCTCTTTTCTAATAATCATATTCATTCATGAATGCTTTGTACGACAGATACGTGCTTGCCTGCATACAGTATTTCGTATCTGCTAGGTTGTCATAATATTCATCAATATTCTTCAGGCTGAGATTTCGCTCATGAGGAGAAAGTTTTTTCCATTCCCGGCGCGCCCGCCCGATATTGAGCTTGGGCGTTTGGGTTACTTCATGATATTTCTCCCAGAATGTTTCGAAGGTGACTCCGTTCGTTTCTTCACGAGCATTCTCGCGACGCTTCTGTCCAACGAACATATCGTAGGCGGGGATACGTATGTGAGTGGTATACGGGTTGGCAACTCTCTGGATAACACCCTCTTCATACATCTTATTGAAGAAATACCGTGTACGGCTGCGTTTCCATCCGAACAATTCAGCCCAGCGAGCGATGGACATCACGGACTCGCCACGGCGACACTCGAACGTGTGATTATGGGTACAACACTCTGTGGTGCTGTAATTGACGTGGGTTAATACCAGGATAAAGGCATCGAAGTATCCTCTTGCGCCTTTAGTCGCTTTAATCTGCTCCTCAAATAACACTTTAGGGAAGAGAAGATATCCCTTTTTTAGCATTTCTGCTGTTGGTTTATTCATTTTCATATAGTTTTGGTGAATATATTATGAAAGTATTCCGGCTGTTTGGTACCTCTGTTTTTTTGAACCACCCGAACCGACCTCTTTCGTCTTTCTCAAATGCCTTGTTTGAACGGGGAACCGCGTATGTCGTAATCGCGCTTCGACCACCCCTCAATCCCCATAATATATATAGTAAAGAAAGAATGTATTAAAATACATTGTATCTTTTTCTCCTTTTCCATTATCTACAAAGTTTGATTACGCCACAAAAGTACTACTTGCCTCACAGGCTGAAAAAACAAACTTTTTAATGCCGGTAATTTAAATATCTCATTTCCGTGAAAAAATTTTTAATTAAAAATCTAATTATTTAAACAATCTTCTCTATATTTGCATGCGAAAAGAGATTTTATATGGCATTTTAAATGGCTATCCGGAAGCAGTGCCAGAGTATTCATGTATAACTAAAAAATTATGGAATTAAAAGGAACAGAAGCAATAAAGGAACGTTTACAACATAAGCGTGAACAATACATGCACCAGAAAGAGAAGTCGGAACAAATGAAGTGTACAATGCAAAAGACGGAAGAGGAAATAGAACAATTGGAATATATACTTAATGAGATGGAGCATATAGAAGATACGAACCGTGCGCCACAAATTATTCCCAATGATAAAGTAGGGGAGACTTTTGCACACCTCTGCCAGATATTTGATTATCTACAGCATCGTTATAAACTGTTTTTTAAGTATAGGCTGGCATGTGAAGTGGTGTGTGCACGTTATAAATTCCGGAGTCGGTCGCACATTCCCGGACGTGAATATCTCAGTTCTGCTACCGTGCTGACTTACTTTAAACGTGAAAGAGGAATGGTGAATGCCAGACATTAATAATATTAAATATAAAGATAATAATATGAAAAACAAATGTTTTAGGAACAGAAATGACTGAATTGATATTTTTTCCTTATTTTTGTATGTCCATTTTTGAATGATATGATACAGATAATACAATTAAAAGGAAAAGACAAACACTTGTATCGGCTCTTGGCACCGATGGTTATGGATCCTGAAGTCATACGCGCCAATAATAATTACCCTTTCAAAACAAGCGAGGAGTATGTGTGGTTTATTGCACTGAAAGATAAAGAGGTGGTAGGTTTCATTCCGGTAGAGCAAAAAAACCGGAAGAAGGCTGTAATCAATAATTATTATGTGAATGCAGAAGATGCTGAACGGGAGGAAATTCTGTCGCATCTGTTACCTGCCATCATTAAGGAGTTCGCCCCCGAGAACTGGCTGCTTAATTCTGTCACATTGATACAAGACAAAGAAATATTCGAGAAGTTTGAATTTATATCCATGGATAAAAAGTGGACAAGATATGTTAAAATGTATAGATGATATATGGGGAAAAAGAAGATAACAGGAACAAAAAATGTATATGAACTGGCACAAGAACGACTAAAGGTTATATTTAACGAGTTTGATAATATCTATGTATCTTTTTCCGGTGGCAAGGACAGCGGGGTACTGTTGAACATGTGTATAGACTATATCCGGAAGAATAATTTGAAAATACGTCTCGGAGTCTTTCATATGGATTACGAGATTCAATATAAGATGACCATTGATTATGTAGACCGGATTCTGGAAGCTAATAAGGATATTTTGGATGTGTACCGGGTGTGTGTGCCTTTCCGCGTGTCTACGTGTACATCTATGTATCAATCATTCTGGCGCCCCTGGGAAGACAGCAAGAAGAATATATGGGTGCGCTCCATGCCCAAGAAGGCAATGACCAAGGACGACTTTCCATTTTATAACACAACGATGTGGGATTATGAGTTCCAGATGCGTTTTGCGCAATGGATACATAATAAAAATGACGCAGTGCGGACTTGCTGCCTGATCGGAATCCGCACGCAGGAAAGTTTCAACCGGTGGCGGTGTATCTACATGAGCCGCAAATTCCAGATGTATCATAAGTACAAGTGGACATCGAAAGTGGGGAACGACATTTATAATGCCTATCCTATCTTCGACTGGAAAACGACGGATGTATGGACTGCCAACGGAAAGTTCCAGTGGGATTATAATACGTTGTATGACCTTTATTATCGTGCGGGTGTCAACCTGGAACGGCAGCGTGTGGCAAGTCCCTTTATCAATGAAGCGCAGGAGAGTCTCCAGCTCTATCGGGTGCTCGATCCCAATACATGGGGCAAGATGATAGGGCGGGTGAACGGTGTCAACTTTACCGGAATGTATGGCGGTACTCATGCCATGGGGTGGCAATCGGTGAAACTGCCCGAAGGATATACGTGGCGTGAGTTTATGTACTTCCTGCTGTCCACTTTGCCGGAGCGGGCACGGAAGAATTATCTTCGGAAGTTGTCGGTGAGCGTAAACTTCTGGCGGACGAAGGGGGGCTGCCTGAGTGAGGCCACTATCAAGAAACTGATTGATGCCAAAGTGCCGATTATTGTCATGGACAACAGCAATTATAAAACGCTGAAGAAACCGGTACGTATGGAATATCAGGATGATATTGATATACCGGAGTTTAGGGAGATACCTACATACAAGCGGATGTGCATCTGTATCATCAAGAACGACCATGCCTGCAAGTATATGGGATTCTCGCCGACGAAGGAAGAGATGAGTAAGAGAAGTCAAATTATGGAACAATATAGAATCATAGTGTCATGAGTGTAGATAAAAGCCCTGTTTACGATGTAAAAGCGGTACCCGTAGAGAAGGTATATGCAAACGATTATAATCCGAATGTCGTAGCACCGCCCGAAATGAAGTTGCTGGAACTTTCTATCTGGGAAGATGGCTTTACGATGCCATGCGTGTGTTATTATAATAAAGAAGAAGATAACTATATTCTGGTGGACGGTTATCACCGCTATACGGTGCTGAAGACTTCGAAGCGTATTTATAACCGGGAGAACGGACTGCTTCCGATTGTAGTGATAGATAAAGACTTGTCGAACCGTATGAGTTCGACGATACGGCACAACCGTGCCCGTGGGATGCATAACATTGAATTGATGTGCAACATCGTAGCGGAACTCGACAAAGCGGGTATGTCCGACCAGTGGATTATGAAAAATATCGGTATGGACCGTGACGAATTGTTACGTCTGAAACAAATTTCCGGTTTGGCGGATCTCTTTGCCAACCGGGAGTTCAGTATTCCTGACGAGATTGCCCCTACTGAAACAGAACGTAAGGTGTTATAACCTAATTGTTTTTATAGTACCGGACTCCGCCACTTTGTCATTTAGACATAGACCATACAAGGTATAGCGTTTTTTTTCGAAAATATCCTTTCCGAAAATTGTATATATAAAGCAAATCGGTTACATTTGTGACCATAAACAAAACGGAGGGACAGGGTCTCTTTAGTAAACAATAGAAAAAACGCATAATGAAAAGAATACTGGTAAGTGGGGGAGCCGGATTTATAGGCTCGCATCTTTGTACACGGCTTATAAATGACGGACACGAAGTGATATGCCTCGATAATTTTTTTACGGGATCGAAAGATAACATTGCTCATTTAATGAATAATCATCATTTTGAGGTAGTAAGACATGATGTCACTTACCCTTATTCTGCTGAGGTGGATGAGATATACAATTTGGCTTGTCCTGCATCTCCCATTCATTATCAGCACGACCCTATCCAGACGGCAAAAACATCTGTGATGGGGGCTATTAATATGTTGGGATTAGCTATGAGGCTGAATGCCAAAATATTACAGGCTTCAACAAGTGAAGTGTACGGAGATCCCATTATTCATCCGCAACCGGAAAGTTATTGGGGAAACGTGAATCCGGTGGGCTACCGTTCTTGTTATGATGAGGGAAAACGCTGTGCGGAAACCTTGTTTATGGATTATCACCGTCAGAATGATGTGCGTGTGAAGATTATCCGTATCTTTAATACGTATGGTGCGCGAATGTTGCCGAATGACGGACGTGTGGTTTCCAATTTTGTTCTGCAAGCATTGAATAATGAAGATATTACCATATATGGTGACGGCAAACAGACACGCAGTTTCCAGTATATTGATGATTTGATTGAGGGGATGATACGGATGATGGATACGGAAGATGATTTCACCGGACCTGTGAATTTGGGGAACCCGAATGAATTTCCGGTGCTTGATCTGGCAAAAAGGATAATCAGCCTGACCGGTTCGTCTTCGAAAATTGTATTCAAGCCTTTGCCGGACGATGACCCGAAACAACGTCAGCCGGACATTACGCTGGCTAAGGAGAAACTTAATTGGGAGCCTGCTATTGAATTGGAAGATGGATTGAAGCGTATGATTGAGTATTTTAAAAAAGTTTGATGTGTAAAAAAACTATTATAACGCGATTATTATGAATATGGAAATAAATCCTTCTGAATATAAAGTGCTCATTGTGGATGATGTAATCTCAAACGTGCTTTTGCTGAAGGTACTTTTGACCAATGAGAAATTCAATATTGTGACAGCCGGCAATGGTACACAAGCATTGGAACAGGTAAAGAAGGAAAAACCGGATCTTGTACTACTAGACGTCATGATGCCCGATATCAGTGGATTTGAAGTGGCACAGCAGATGAAGGCAGATCCGGAAATGGCTGAAATTCCGATTATTTTCCTGACGGCACTAAATAGCACCGCGGATATCGTGAAAGGATTTCAGGTAGGTGGAAATGACTTTATATCGAAGCCGTTCAACAAGGAGGAACTGATAATCCGTGTGACGCATCAGATTTCTCTGGTTGCGGCAAAACGAATCATCGTGGCGCAGACGGAAGAGTTGCGTAAGACAATCATGGGACGTGACAAACTCTATTCTGTGATTGCGCATGACTTGCGCTCACCGATGGGCTCTATCAAGATGGTGCTGAATATGCTGATTCTGAATTTGCCGAGTGATACTATCGGTGACGAGATGTATGAAATGCTGACGATGGCGAATCAGACGACTGAAGATGTGTTCTCATTGCTTGATAATTTGCTGAAATGGACGAAGAGCCAGATTGGCAAGTTGAAGGTGGTTTATCAGGATATTAATATGGCGGAGGTCGTAGAGGGGGTAAGTGAAATCTTCACGATGGTGGCCAGCTTGAAGAATATCAAGATTGTACAGGATGTGCCTGTGACGAGTGTGGCTGTGCGCGCTGATATCGACATGATTAAGACGGTGATCCGTAACTTGATCAGTAATGCTATCAAGTTCAGCAATGAAGGAACGGAAGTTGTGGTGTCATTGGCTGAGGAAGATGGTATGGCAATTGTTAGTGTGAAAGACAGCGGTTGTGGTATTGACGAAGAAAATCAGAAGAAGTTGTTGCATACGGATACTCATTTCAGTACTTTCGGTACGAATAATGAGGAAGGTTCGGGACTCGGACTGTTGCTGTGCCAGGACTTTGTTGTCAAGAATGGCGGTAAACTTTGGTTTACTTCGAAGAAGGGGGAAGGATCTACATTTAGCTTCTCTATTCCGTTGCTCGAAAAATAATAGTTTCAACGTATTTCTCTGTTGAGAGATGATGCTTTAAGACTTCTTTATATATTATAATTCAAGCACAGATTACACGAATTACACGGTTTATAAGATAATTGGAAAAACCGTGAAATACGTGTAATCCGTGCCCAAATTATATTCTGAAAATAATCTATCGTTTACAGATTGCCTTAAAGTCACAGTACGAACATTTCTTTATATCCTCCGTTTGCGTAAAAGCTTCTTTCTCATCGAAAATCTCTTCTAATAGTGCTTGCAGGCGTTCGCGGAATTCGTCTTCAAAGAAAGCGAAATTATTTACCGGCATTTTAGGCTTGCGGGGTTCTCCCATTTCAATAACGGGCGAATAACTTTCCGATGCTGCGCGGTGGATATAGAGTAGGGCCGGAGCTACCATCAGCGATTGTTTCCGGCTCATAATGGCAGCATAGAGAAATGTCTGGAAGATATAATTCGGGCGTGTTTCCGAAGGGGTAAATAACTGCTCTATATTGGCTGGTGTTTTGGGGCTTCCGCCGGTTTTGTAATCAACGATTCTTAAAGTTCCTTCCTTAGCGTCCATGCGGTCTATCGTTCCACCCAAACGGAGAGTGAACGGGCCTTGTCCGGTGCGGATAGTTATTTCTTCTGAAACTTTCTCTTCCATGGCGATCATTTCAAAAGGAGTATATTGAAGGTCATTGCGCAGCAACTGTTTCAGATAAGAGAGAATGACTTTGGAGTTGATGAGTTGCACGCCATTGTATTCGGGTTTTTCTTCAGGAGCTACCTTGAATAATTCTTTCTTGAATGCCCGGTCAACATAGCTTTGCAGTTTGACCTCATCACGGAGTAAGCGTTCCAAGTCTTCTTTTTGTATCATATTTCCGTTGGCTGTCAGCTCGGTATAAGCCAGTTGGGCAGAGAGATGGAAAATCGTTCCAAACAGGGCGGAGTCAATTTCCGCACTGACTTCATCCGGAGTTTTCAGTTCTGCCACATACCGGTAGTAAAACCTCAGCCGACAGTCGAGGTATGCGTTAAGGGCAGAGGGGGAAAGAATCACAGATTTGGGGTTGGTACTATCGTAAGCACGGTAGATTCGTCTTAGTACTTCCGGTGTCTTCTCGATTTGTATTTCTTGGTTGTTTTGAGGAGATTGTCCGGCTTCCAGATATTCACGAGTGATTTCATGAGGGCCTTCTACTAATAGTTGCAGCATGAAGCGGGATTCTTCTCCACGATTCAGTCCGTCTGAAGAGGTGTTGTAGAGTAGGGTGATGTTTTCTGCCCGTTGTATCAGACGGTAGAAGTAGTAGGCGTACACCGCATTTTTGTGTTCGATGGTCGTCATGCCGAAAGCCTTTCGGAGATTGTATGGGATAAATGAAGATTCTCCACCGGATTTTGGCAATTGTCCTTCGTTGAGGGACAGCATCATGAGATTGCGGAAGTCGAGGTTACGTGTTTCCAATACTCCCATCACTTGCATTCCGATGGCGGGTTCACCATGGAAAGGGATATTGGAGGCAGTCAGAACTTTGCTAATCAGTCTTTTTAATGTGTCGGTGCGAACGTTCAGTTCTCCACTCTCAATCAGGCTATAGAGACGGTTGATTTTAAGATGACTCTGGAACAGGGACTCTCTGTAAAGTTGATTGAAAATATCGTTATATTCTCCTTCTTTGCGGTATAGGATGGAGATATCTTTGATTAGTCCGATAAGGTAGTCGCATAAATTTTTAATACCGCTGCGGGGAGTGAAGAGATTGGCCAGGAAATCATCTGATTTTAGTTCCGAAGGGAGCGGATAAAAGCGGTTTGTTTTTGTCAGTTCGCCTTCCAGTTTATCGGCATGCTCTGACAATTGTTGGGTGTAGGGATGCTTCAATATAGCCGATACTGCTTCGTAAGTGAACCGCCCGGTATCAGTACGATATCCATTGGTCTGCAACTCCATTGCCGCGTTGATAAAGCTGTAAACGGGAGTTTGCGCCAAAGGGAATCCCATGGTGATATTGACGTTCTTCACTTCTTGCGGAATAGAGTGGAGTACGGGAAGCAACAGTGCTTCGTTGCAGAGTACTACGGCATTTTCTTTTTCTTCACATTCACTGTTAGAGAAGGTGGTACGTACCCATTCGGGAAGGAAGCGCGCCTGCGCATTTTCGGTAGATGCGGAGATGTAGCGTATCTTCTTCGGTGTTTTGAAAGAGTTGAAATAACTTTCCGGAAGCTCGTTCGGGAAATCCTTCAGATTGCGGTTGAGAAATTCTCCGGCTTCATGTTTCTTGATTTGTCGGGTATAGAATATATCATAATCCCAGTAGAACATGGCTTTATCCGCTTCTTGCAGCAGTTTGAAGAATTGGTGTTCCACTTTATTCAGTACATTAAAACCGACGAATATATATTTGTCATACTTGAGCCGGTCAGTATCGAGCTGCTCGATGACATTCCGGTAGAGCATACCTTCGTAGGCAATGCCTAGCTCTGTCAACTTCTCCTGATAGCGGTGATAGATGGAGCCTAACTTGTCCCAAAGGGAAATAAATTTCTCTTTAAGTTCCGTTCGGCGTTCGATAGAGAAATTCTGGAAAAATTGTTGAATTGCTTCTTCCTGTTCTTCGTCGAGGAAGTCATAGTCATCCATCAGCTTCTTCAAGTCTTGCAGATTGCTGAATAGTTTGTCTGCATCCACCATATTTTTATCTACATCATCGAAGTCGCTGATAAGCAACTCTCCCCAAAAGTAGAAATCATCCAGTGTTTCCTGGCTTTGTGTTTCTTCCTTGAACACTTTGTAAAGTTCACAAACCAATCGAATCGGGTCACCGGTTTTCAGTGCGGACTGTTTCTGAAACAGGTCGCTGATACTCATTGCAGCGGGCGACCAAATAGGCTGGTCGGATTCTCCTGCCAGATATTCATTGAAAAACAGATTGGCACGTTTGTTCGGGAAAACGAGTACCGTGCGCGACAGGTCGTTTCCTATTTTAGAATATAAATCGTGAGCGACTAGTTGGAGAAATGTTTGCATATTGATTTTTTATATGGTCAGTTTCTAGGTTGCTTTATACTTTTTCTATTTTTTCTTCATCTACATACCACAAATATCCGGTGATATTCTTATATCCCATTTTGGTGAGCAGTTGCATATATCCTTTCACCTGCTTGTTATATTTGGGATTCTCTTTACCGAACTTGAAATCGACTACAACTACCTGGTCGCCTTTCATCATTACACGGTCAGGACGGCGGGTTTGTAATACTCCTTTTTCCTTATAGATAATGGCACATTCATTGAACAGTGTCCATTCTCTTGAATACCAGTCTTGTATTTCGGGAGATGAAAAGGCTTTCTGCACCACTTCACGTGCCGTTTCTTCTTTTTCTTCGTTTCTGATTATTCCTTCAAATATAAGCCGGTCAATGGCAGGTTCAATATCTTCTGCCGTTTCGATGACGGAGAATAAGGTATGCAACATACGTCCGCGATTGATAAAACGGTCATCGGATTCTTCTTCCTCAATTCCTTGTATGAAGTCCGCTGAGCGGTTGGACTGGCGGAATTCAATATCATGGCGCATGGACTCCATTTGAACAGGTAGCTTTTCCGGTTTCTGAGTAAGCTTATTGGTAGAGGTCTTTGCTTTCTCTTCTTCCGAAGGGCAAAGTTTACCTTGCTCATAACAGTCTTCTTCCCAATCAATCCCCTCTTTGAGGGCTACAACGGGGAGTGCGTTTGCCAGTAGTTCCGACATTGTACCTTTTTGGGCCTTTTTGCTCCAGATGATAAGATTCTTTCCTGCCCGGGTGAAAGCGACGTACAGCAAATTTAAGTTGTCTACCCATAGTTGCAAGCGTTCGTGCAGATAGTCGTTTCCATATATGGATTCCGCCATCTGCGTGGAGTAGTTGATAGGAAGAATATCCAAAGCGTTGAAGGGGGCTGCCTGAGGGGCACACCATACTAATTGGTTATTCGTTTCATTCTCTAATTTCCAGTCACAGAAAGGAAGAAGCACTGTGTGGAATTCCAATCCTTTGGATTTGTGTATGGAGAAGATTCGGATACCTTCTACCTCTCCGCTTGGAATCGTTTTGCTGCATAATGTTTCATCCCAATAACGGATGAATGCGTCAAGCTCGGAAGAGTTGTTTTGCAGGTAATCCGTTACTGCGTCGAAAAAGGCAAACAGGTAAGCATCCTGGTCTTTGATGTTTTTCATTTCGAAGATGCTGAAAAGCTCCTCTAACAACTCATAGAGCGGCATTAGCTTCAGTTCTTTTATCCTTTCAAGGAATGCGGCAGGGAGATAATTCTCGGCAGGAAGAAGCAGGAGGGTATTCCAGTCCAGCCCTTTCTGTAAAACTTCGTTCTGATAGGCAACTGCCAGTTGGGCACGGGCTATCTTATTGTTTTCGTCCGAGAGATAGCGCAAAGCATCCATCATCATACAAATAGCCAGGGAAGCGTTCAGGCGGAATGCTTCGTCCGATACTATTTTGTAATGTAGCTCTTTATCGAAATAATCGGCGATGCGGGGAATACTTTTGTTCTTTCGTACAAGGATGGCTATATCATTTAACCGTACACCGTTGGCAAGCAGGTGTTCTACTTCTGTCCCTAAACTGATTAGAGTCTGTTCGGTATAGTCGTGTTCTTCGTCAGGTTCGAGAAAAGAGACTTTTACATATCCCTTTTCTGTGCTTCGGGGAGATTCCTGTACAACATCTGCATAGGCTTTTTGTAAGTCTTCACAATCTTTGCCGAGCTGCTGTTTGTAGACTCCGTTCAGATAGTCGGCAGCGGCCGTGAAGATATGGTTGTTGAACCGGATGATATTGGTTTCACTGCGTCTGTTGGTAGCCAATGTCTTGACACGGATAGGGAAGTGTGCGATACGGTCGTTCAAAGCATTGAGGATTCCCCAATCACCGTTTCTCCAACGGTAAATGGATTGCTTTACGTCTCCGACAATCAAACTGTTTGCCCCTTGGGATAATCCTTCCAGTAAAAGCAGTTTGAAGTTACCCCATTGCATCCGGCTGGTGTCCTGGAACTCGTCTATCATGACATTGCGGATATTCGTTCCTATTTTTTCGAATACAAAAGAAGAATCACCGTCTTTCACTAATTGGTGGAGCAGCGCATTGGTGTCTGACAGTAGGAACCGGTTGTTGTCATAGTTCAACTGGCGTACTTCTTCGTCAATATTGGCGAGAAGTTGTACTTTGTTGAGATGTTGCAGGGACAGTCGGCAACTGTTCAGCAGCAGATTGTTTTTTGAACGTAACTTTTCGGCATCTTCCAAAATCTGCATGAGACTGGAACTTGCCAAGTTAATGATATCCGCATGGCGGGGGGAAGTCTTGGCTGCCCAGTTCTTGGCATCTTCCAGACATTTCTCTACTGTGGCATTACGTATATCGTTACCTAAAACCCCATTGTTGAGTTTACGGAAGTAGCTGCCGATTCCTCGTGAGCCACCTTTTAGGTCATCGGCAGTCAATGCGTGTCCGTCCAGTTCTCCTTCGAATTGGTCGTAGAAGCCTTTCATTTGTTCCAAAACCTCAGTCTCCAGGGCTTTCAGGTGTTTACGATATTCTTTGATAGTATCCGGATTGCGCAGTCGCTCCCGAAGTTTTTCTCCTTTTTCAATGTAGCCTTCATCAAAGATATTGCGTCCGAAACTCTTGACCTCATCCGATACATTCCAACGCTTATCATCGGCAATCCGTTCGTTGATATAGTCTAACAACCAGGCGAGGACGGGAGAAGTAGGCCCTAACTTTTCAATCATGCTGTCTACTGCGTCACTAAGTACTTCGGTGTTGTTCAGTTCTATATTCAGGTTCGGGCTGAGTTCCAGTTCCCGTGCCAGATTACGCATGACGGATTGGAAGAATGAGTCGATGGTCTCTACCCGGAAACGGCTGTAGTCATGTAACATATAGCTGAGGGCAACACCGGCTGCTTCACGTATTTCCTGTTCTGTTTTACCGGTCTCTTCCTTGATACGGTTGAGATAGGCTTCTGAATCCTTATCACTCGTCTGGATACCATAAAGTTGGCTGAGAATGCGTTCTTTCATCTCTGCCGTGGCTTTATTCGTGAAAGTTACAGCCAGAATCTGCCGATAAGCACGCGGATTAAGAATAAGTAACTTAATATATTCTACAGCCAGAGTAAATGTCTTTCCTGAACCTGCAGAGGCTTTATAAACAAGGAGTTCGCTCATTATTTAATAATTGGATGAATTAATAAAACTTTTTCAGAAAATCAGCTCCGAAACAAAGTATGAATAGAGGCAGATAGTCTTTTAAGGCTACTCGCAGTAACTTCAAAGCCTGTCCGATTCTGTAATTGACCGTTTGGGGGGAAACCTTGAGCCTTTCGGCTATTTCCTTATGAGTCAACCGTTGGTTACGGTTCATTTCATATGCTTCCCGGTATTCTTTAGGAAGTTGTTTTAACGCTTCTTCGTAAAGTCGCAAGAGTTCATTTTCTAAATAGAAATCCGGATTACTGAATTCGCCTTCGTATTTTTCTACTATTTCCTGATGTACTTTCCGCTTAATCTCAAAATGGGAGATACGGTTCAGGGCTTTGTTCTTGACTATCGTAAAAAGAAGGGTTTTCAATGTCAGTTCCGGCATGAGGCTGGAACGGTTTTCCCATAACCACATCATTGTTTCCTGCACAATCTCTTCAATCTCTTCCTGCTCGGCAACATACTGTGAACAGAAGGCACATAATCGCCGAAAATAATGACGGTAAACTGCGTCAAATACTTTTTCTTCGCCTGCTTTCAGGGCGTTGATGACAGATTTATTATTGTTAATATCTAGAAATATTGGAGATTGTGACATTCTCTTATAATTTTGTAAGACAAAAATAATGAAAGAAGTAGAGAAAAGAAATAAAAACAGGAGAAAAATATTTTTTTCTTTTTGAGTTTAGTATATTTGTGCTGCCGACTGTATTACTACAAAGGTATTGTATTTTTTTATTGTAAAAGATTGAATAGACATGGATGAAATATTCTTGTTGAGTTATCTACGGGGTGAATGTAATGACGAGGAAGCCGGACGGGTGGAAGCTTGGTGTAAGGAGGCACCGGAAAACCGGAAAGTTCTGGAACAGCTTTATTATACTCTTTTTGTAGGTGATCGGGTAGCGATGATGAATGCTGTAGATACAGAGGCATCATTAGATAAATTTAAATCGGCTGTTCGGGAGAAAGAAAAGAAGGCCAGGCGGAGGGACATATCACTCCGTTGGGGACGTTATAGTACTGTGGCTGCTGCTTTTCTTGCCGGACTTGTTTTTGCAGGCGGAGTTACCTGGGGACTGTTATCCAATAAACTTTCGGACTATGAGGTGCTGACTGTTGCGGGACAAAGAGCGCAGACTGTACTTCCGGATGGTAGTAAGGTATGGCTGAATGCGTCCTCTAAATTGGTTTATCATAATTCTTTTTGGAGTTCAGACCGTCAGGTCGACTTGTCCGGCGAAGCTTATTTTGAGGTGGCTCATGATAAGCATGCTCCGTTTATAGTAAACAGTAAGCAAATCAAGACACGCGTGTTGGGTACTAAATTTAATGTGCGTGCACGCGAAGAAGAGAATAGGGTAGTGACTACCTTGCTTCAAGGATTGGTGCGGGTGGATTCTCCACGAACAGAAGAAAATGGTTATTTGCTGAAACCAGGACAGACATTGAACGTGAATACGGATACTTATCAGGCTGAACTGATTGAGTATAATCAGCCTACGGATGTTCTTTTGTGGATTAACGGCAAACTGATGTTCAAGCAACATTCTTTATTGGAGATTACCAATGTGATGGAAAAGTTGTATGATATTAAATTTGTTTATGAAGATGATACTTTGAAGGCGGAACGATTTACTGGTGAGTTCTCAACTGATAGTACACCGGATGAGATTCTTAATGTTTTGATGCATACTAATCATTTTGATTATAAGAAAAACGGACGTGTGATCCGGTTGATAAAGAAGAGATAAAATAGAGATATTTATAGAGGAAAAGAATGTTTGAGATAGAAGGCATGCCGGTTAGCTGGTATGCCTTTGTTTTGTATATGTGACTAATAAGAGGTATATGGCTTCCTGAAAAAAGATAAGCACATCGTTCTTTCTGTTATGGATTGAACGATGTGCTTTAAGATTCTAGTTTTCTATCTTGATCTTATTATTCTATTATTCGGCAGGGAATACGAACATTTTGCCATCATTATCATCGAATTTTCCACTTGTTGGAAAAGGAAGATCTAGCTTACTTTTGTCTCCATTATAGTAAGTAGCCCAGTTCCATACCTTGTTTTCATCATTGGTGATTGCACCTGTCTCATGATCACGTTTTTGTCCATTGCAAGGATAGTAAAGCAGCAATCCTTTTTCGTCCGGATTTACCATCTTCCAAGTGTATGCCTTGATTTGCTGTGCTGTGCGGGCGATATCCCAGAAGCGGACTTCACGAACATATTCATTACTACCGCCTATCCAGAAGCCGGTGAGACCATATTCTCCATCTCTGATCTCGCTTTCCGCCACCAAATCTCCATTCATATATACTAAAGTGGCTTTGCCGTCATAAACAAATGCAAGCATATACCATTCGTTGGGTTGGGCTGCAAATTTATTCTTCGGTATGTCGATTTGTGCACCGCCCGTTTTTATTTGTAACTGGTTATTGTCAATCGTCACGTCTCCAAAACGAGTGAAAATCTCATCAAGCGGACTTGAGTTAGGGGCATTCTTTGTTCCACCGATAGATCTGTTAGGAGCGTTGTATGCGGAACGTCTGACCATAACTTCCATAGTCCACTGCTTGACTTTAAAGTCTTGCGGGAACATCTGGCCGCTTTCACTTCCATAGTTGTTCATAAGAAGTGCTTTGGTACGTGTACGTTTTTCCAAAATAATCAGTGCCTCTTCTTCCCCCGGAATAGGAGCGATGCTTCCCTTGGATAAACGGATAGGCAATGCATAATCTCCTTTCATAGAGAATTTTAAATCCTTCAATGAAACCGGAATGGACTGCATGGCTAAATTAGGTTTAAAAGTCATGGCAGCCGGCATTTCGTACATTTCAGGTGGTAACATCAGATAGGATGTGTTATTCTTTCTGTTATATTCGTCGAGCTGTGCTTGATCACCGGCGATTAAAGGTATGTCGTATGATTTATCTTCTTTCACCGTTAAGCCGACTTTTATGTCCTTGATGAAATATTCCTTTCCCTCTTCCACGAAAATCTGGATGGGCCCTTTAGCGGCAATATATGCACCTTGGTCGCTTCCGTAGTCCTTTTGGGGATCTGTATACAATTCGTTCTGGCAGCCTGCTAGAAGCAACGTACCGAACAGAGTCATAACTATTTTTTTCATTGTTCTTTCTATTTAAAAGGTTTATTCAAATTTACCCGGATATACCTGGTTCCCATAATAAAGGGCGGTTCTAAGCCACTTGTATGAGGGTTCGTTGGCAAAGTCGTATTCCATATGGTAAGTACCTATGCCGCCGATTCGTTTACCGCTAGGTAAGTCCATAGTTGCATAATCAAAGATTTGAGCACCGTTGATGTATCTGAACTCAGGATGTACTGAACTATAATAGCCGGTAATACCACCGGTTCTCCAGCTTTGTTCAAATTCAACTGTGATAATTGTTTTGCGTTCCCAGTCATCCAGATGTGGATTATTGATTTTGCTGATTACTGAGCTTGTACGACTTTCCCAATAGGCCTGATAAATATATTGGTCTATCATTTTGGAGGTTTCAGTAGATAGAAGATCCGGTTCACCATCCATTACGAGCATTCTTCCTGCGGGACGCAAACGGGCACTCAGCGTTTCAATAAAGGCTTGCATCTTTTTATTACCTTTGGGACTGATTTCCTGACTGGTTGCTATTGTTCCATCGTGCCCATATCCCGGTTCATAGTCAATATCAAACCCGTCTATGTTATATTTCTCAATGGTGTCGCAGATAGCATTTGCATATGCAATACTTCCTTTTACTTCATCTCCGCCACCTAGTTCATCTACCCAATATTGATACATATCTTTTCCTATCGGAGTGATGCCGGAGCCGATATCCTGTACAATCCAGCAAAGTAGTGCCTTTCCGCCTTTCACATCCTGAAAGAATTTCAAATCAGCTTTTTGCTCTGCCGAAAGGTTTCCTCTTATTCCCCACAATGAAACGAAGTCTACACTGTCGGGTAACATTTTCAGATAGTTTTGGGCGTTTGTACCTTTACCGGTCCAGTTACCATACCATCCGAATCCTTTTACGTGAGGAGTTTTACGATACTCTCTGAGTTCCTTGTAAAATTCACGTTGCGAAGGCATTAAATCCTCTTCGCTTTGAGCTTCAATAAAGGGTATAAAACGTGTTATTTCCTCTTGTTCCGGGAACATCTCACGCTCTGTTTCTGTCCAGTCGGAACATGCTGCAAATCCCAGAGCTGCAATGCCAATGTATAAATAATTACGTAATCTCATAATATTAATTGTTGTTCATTGATTATTAAAACAATTGATTGCTTATTTAATTCTGGACTGGTCTGTCAGGACGTACCCACCAAAGCTTAGTGCCACCCTTATCCGGACCGTTCAACAAAGTAGAGATGGATGACATATTAGGGTTACCATCATATTCCTTTGTGGAGAAGCTGAAGCGTTCGGGAGTTCTGGCTTTTGCATCTGCACTGATCTTATTTGGCAAATTGTCGTCGAAGAGATCTGCCAGATAAGGAAAACCTGTTCTGCGATACTCTGTCCAAGCTTCTACTCCATTGGGATAAAGAGCCAGATATTTCTGTGTGATAATTTGCTGTAGTTTGCCTTCTTCAGAAGCTGTATCATCCCACTTAGGAGAAACATTTCCAGTGGTGATGTCAAAACTGTAGGAATAATAACCGGCATAGTGATAATTGCTCGTTGTCAGTATCGCTGGTTTTACATTACTCTTGTTTAAATAGTTAGTGGCAACGGCATCTGTAATACCCCATTCGTCCATAGACATTTTTACACCTGCTTCGTACAAGCTTTTCACATCTCCTGTTGTTAATTCGTACAATACAGCTTCTGCTTTTAAGAAGTATGTTTCTGAAGCTCTGAACCAATATAATGGATCTGCATTCTCTACTTTCGGACAAGACGCGAACTCTGCACTATTCTCTTTTGTTCCTTGTCCCTGGGTGTTACCCGGAGCAATGCAATAGTATCCATCTGTTTTGTTATATGTACCCTGTGTATAGTACATTTCCAGACGCGGGTCGTTATAACCTGTCAGATAAGACCATGCCGTGGCACCCATACGGTTTTCTTTGTAATCAATTGTTGCGATTAACGAATTAAGCAATGGATATTTGCTTGTGTTACCGATTTTAGCTTCATCGGCTTTGCTTTCAATTACGCCCCCGTTCTTTGGATTCAACGCTTTTTCAATATATTCTATTGATAAGTCCTTGTTGACAAAGTGAACGCGAACTGCCATTCTTAACATTAATGAATTGGCTAGTTTTGTCCATTTTGCGGGATCTCCATCGTAAATTAAATCGTATTTCGGCATGATCTTAGAAGTCGCCTTGTTCAGGATATCTGCACAAGTCTCCAAATCTTTTAGCATAGCTTTATATACATCCTCTTGTTTATCCAATGCCGGAGCGATGTCGCCATTGCCTGCGTTGGAGTAAACGATAGGACCGAAGCAGTCAGTAGCTCTTAACCAGCCGACAGCCTTTACGACATTGAATATAGCCATAATTTCTTGTTTCTCGGGCTCTTCGCTAGTTCCAATCTTTTGAAATATTTGCACCCAAGGCTGATATACTTTCATGTAAAGCTGTTCGTATGCATAGTTCATTCGATTATCGGCAAAATCCCAAGTAGCCTCTGTGCCAAACTTCCAGTTATTATTCATTCCAAAATAACCGATGTAATTTCCGGAAGACATGATATCCGTTACTGCAAGGTCGTTACCCGGTCCGGTAGTCTTACTCGGCGAACCGATAGGAATAACACGCTGCTGCATATCCATTAGTTGGGTACCATAGATCAATCCGCCTGCTTCCAGATCTTCGTCCGTCACACCGGTGGTACTTTTATTTATATCCATGTAATCTTCACAAGAGGTTAATAAACTTAGCGAGAAGATTAATAATAAGTATTTCTTAATTTTCATAATTTCAATTATCAATAATTAGAATCCAAATTTCAAACTAAACCCGTAAGTGCGGCTACTAGGCAACATAAAGTAGTCATAACCTTGACCGAATGTACCTGTTGAAGCTGTTAATTCAGGATCATAAGGAGCTTTATTGTAGATCATCCATAAATTAGTTCCATATACTGAAACGTTTACGTTCTTCACGACATTGCCAAACCATTTGTTGGGTAGGGTATAGCCGATGCTGGCTTCTTGTAGACGAATGTTCGTGGCAGAGTACACATAATATGAATCCAAATCGTAGATGGTTCCATAATAATCTTCTGGTTGCATCTTGATATTACCCAACATTACATAACCTGCATCGCGGGCATCAGCGGATGCTTTTGATACGCCAAAGCGGTCCAGTGTAGCTTGGGTTTTGGAAATAACGTTGCCACCGATTCTTGCGGTAAACATGACATTGGCATTAATTCCTTTGTAACTGAAACCATGTCTCCAACCCAGATTCCATTTTGGATTGACTGAACCGATCTTAAACGGTGTGGTGTTTTCTGTGGCTATTGTTTGTCCGGGATTGTAGGGAATGTATCCTTCTTCGTTTTTCTCTACTCGACGATCAGCATACAAAGCACCTACCTCGCCACCTTCACGGAGACGGAAACGACCTAGTTTGATATCACTCAAATCCATCAATTCGCCACTGACAGGATTCTTCACATTGGAAGCCAGTTTCTTAATCTTATTTTTATTGGAAGTAGCGGTGAAAGTCGTATTGTAGTTAAAGTCACCGAATGTCTGGTCGTAACCTAATGTCAATTCGATACCTCTATTCTGTACGTTACCGGCTTGAACATACATATATTTATATCCGCTGGTTCCCGGCATATCGGCTTTCAATAACTGGTTGTAGGTGTTAGACTGGTATATTGTCACTCCTAAAGTAATGGTATTGTTGAACCATCTGGAGTCGACACCTAGTTCGTATGAACGGGTACGTTCTGCTTTCAGGTCATTCAAAGGATAATATTCGAAAGGAGCTACAGTTCCATCTTCAAATTTATGGGTGATAGTTCCCGGTGTTAAGCCTGTGAATGGAATCGGAGAACCTACTTCGGTATAAGAACCTCTGATTTTGAGATAGCCTAATACAGGTTGGATACTTTCACGAAGGCTGTTTGGCAAAAGCTCGGTAACGATAGCAGACAGACCTACCGACGGATAGAAAATCCACTCTTCTTTGCTATTCACCAATTGTGACGGTTTATCCGCACGACCGGTCAATGTCAGATATAAGGCTGAGTTCCATGACAATTCTGCAGAAGCGAAAGCTGCGAAGTTTTGTGTGCGTGAATCACCACCGGTTTCGAAAACATTGGCTACGGATGAGTTTACATTTCCATAGGTAAACTTATTGGGTACCAGTAATAAGTCACCGCCATATCCATGACCTTTTGTATCGTATTCTTCGAAAGATACACCGGCATTTACTGTAGCATGATAAATTTGGGCAAATTGCTTGTCGAAGTTTACCATAATATCGGCGTATTTTTGTTTGTAGAACTCATTTGAGTACTTATAGCGACCATTTTCTCCGGCAAAAGTGCTGATAGTGGATGCGTAGCGTTTGTCTTCCGATTCGGAGTATGTGTTGTCCATGCGGAGACGACCGGCAACGTTCAGATAGTCTGTGATGTCATATTTCAGACTTCCATATAACATATAACGGTCTTTTGCTTCAGGGCGCAGGTTACGATAGGCAATCCAATACGGGTTTTGTACATCCATACCCATACCACCCGGTTGCCAGTTCTGTGCATTATATCCCAGTTCGTTATTGTAACGTTCGAAATACTTTTCACTTTCAAAGTTCATTCCTCTCGGATATAGATAAGCTCCTACGATAGGGTTGAAATATGTACCGAAAGATACCATATTGTTGTAGAATTCGCGAATATAGCTGGCAGATACATCTAAAGTCAATTTGTCATTCAGGAACTTGGCAGTATTGCGGAATGTTACGTTATAACGATGGTATTTGTTATTCTCAACCATACCTGTAGAGTTAACAGCAGAAGCAGAAATGTATGTCTGATTCTTCGCTGTTCCCATTGAAAGGTTGAATGAATTATTAAATGTAGCTCCTGTATTGAAGAAATCTCTGGGTTCCCATGAAGACGGATGTTCCATTTTATTTCCCCAAGAGAAGTAATCGCCTGAAACATTTCCGTAGGTATTCTGGAATTCCGGCATTACAAACGGATTGGCGAACTCGACAGAAGAGGATACATTCAAACGCATTGTACCTTCCGCACCTTTCTTAGTGTTGATAAGGATAACGCCATTAGCAGCATTGGCACCATATAACGCAGCAGCCGACGGTCCTGTCAATACTGATAAGCTTTCTATATCGTCAGGATTGAAGTTGGCGATACCTTCTCCGGAAGTTGCTCCACCGAACCCAGTACCATCTCCGGAACGATCGGCTTTATTTCCGATAGGAACACCATCTACTACATATAATACATTGTTCTGACCTGCGATGGACTTGTTACCACGCATCACAACACGAGTACCACCACCTACACCGGATGCACTACGCTGAATGTTTACACCGGCAACTTTACCATTCAAACTGTTCATAAAGTTGGCATCTTTAACTGTAGTCAGTTCGTCACCTTTTACTTGTTGCACATTATAGCTTAATGCTTTCTCTGAACGCTTGATACCCAATGCTGTAACAACTACTTCATCCAATGCTTGGGTGTCTTCTCCCATTACAATTTTCAAGGGTTGCGCGTTGGCTAGCGTGATTGCTTGGGAGGCATAACCGATATAGGATACTTCAAGTACATCACCTTTTGCAGCTTGTATTTTGAAATTTCCATCCATATCAGTAATAGTACCATTTGAAGTTCCCTTCACTAAAACACTAACTCCGATCAACGGTTCACCTTTTGCATCTGTTATAGTACCGCTAGCGGCAATCGGTGTTTTTTTCTGTTGGTCTACTTTATCATTTTTAGCAGAAAGTACAATATGGTTATCAACTATTGAAAAACTGGTATTAATACCTTTGAATAATTGATTCATTACATTATTCAAAGACTCTTTTGATACTTTAATAGATATAATGCGATTAATATCGACATCATTTGTGTTATATACTACTGACATTGAAGTTTGCTTCTCAATTTCTTTCAATGCAGTGTTTAAGGGTACTTTTGATAGATTAAGAGTGATCGTTCGTTCTTGCCCATAAGCTGAAGCAAAACACGAAACCAACAAAAGGAAGAATAACAAGTATGGAAACTTGTGTTTTATAATTTCTTTCATCTTATTCTTTTTAATTAGAAATAGTTTTTAGGTAAAAATCAATAAGCGATAAAGTATTATCGCTTCTTACACGAAGGTTTCATGTATCTCTGTCTCTCATACTCACTAAATTTAAAGGTTACACTTAAAACATTTTTTCAATAAGCGCTTATTCAATAGTAGTACATTTTATATTGTAACCTTACTAAACGAAGATAAGACTTTTTTTTAAAAAAATGAGAAATTCAAATAACTAATAAAAGAATGACACATAAATATTTGATAAATAGAAAATTATGCATTCATTATAATCGAACTGATTTATTACCTTTGCATACATTTTGCATACAATTTCTATATACTTAAATTAATGTATAAGATATAAACATTCATTTTATGTTCAAATATTCAAGAGATGGAGTTTCTGTGTTAACCATATTAGATGCTAGAAGAGCCAAAAAGAGTGGGTTGTTTCCTGTTAAGGTTCAAGTAGTGTTCAGGAGAAAACAAAAATATTACTCGACCGGAAAGGAACTTTCAAAAGAAGAATGGGAAAGATTACTTAAAGCAAAAAGCAGGCTATTAACCGAAATACGAGCAGATATTGAATGTAGTTTTTCCACAGTTAAACAACAAGTTAACGAACTGATTCAGAAAGGGGAATTTAGCATAGAAGCTTTGAATATAAGGCTAGGAAGACAGATGAAAGATATAAATTTGCATAGTGCTTTTAATCTAAAAATGAAAGAGTTAAAAGATAATGAGCAAGCAAGTACTTACTTAAACTATCAAAGTGCCTTAAAAAGTTTAGAGAATTTTGGCGGAACATACATTCCGTTGGAAAGGGTAACAGTTGATTGGCTCAAGCGCTGCGAGCGTTATTGGCTTTTGGAAGGCAAGAGTTATTCAAGTATTAGTATTTATTTTCGAGCTTTGAAATGTATATTAAACCGTACAGTACGCGATGGACTTTTAAAAGAATCATCCTTTCCTTTCGGGAAAGACAGATATGAGATTCCTGAAGGATGCGGACGCAAATTAGCACTTACCCTTCCGGAAATAAAGAAAATCATGTCTTATCAAGATGGAGCAAAAGATATAGAAGAGTTCCGTGACTTATGGGTATTTTCTTATTTATGTAATGGAATTAATTTTATGGATTTACTATTCCTTCGGTATTCAAATATTGTAGATGGAGAAATATGTTTTGTGCGTTCTAAAACATCTAGGACAGCAAAACATACTAAAGAGATACATGCTACCATAACTCCAGAAATGTGGAATATCATTCATAAATGGGGTAATCCACAGTTGAGCCCGCAGACATATATTTTTAAATATGCCAAAGGTAACGAAAATGCATTTGAAAGAATCAGGTTGGTACGACGTATTGTTACTAAATGTAATCGAAGACTCAGGAAAATAGCTGAAAATATAGGTATTGCTCAACTGACAACTTATACAGCACGTCATTCATTTGCCACTGTGTTAAAACGTGCCGGTGCTAAAACATCTTATATCTCTGAAAGCTTGGGACATTCTAATTTAGCTGTTACAGAAAACTATTTAGCTTACTTCGAGAAGGAAGAAAGAATTAGAAATGCTCAATTATTGACCAACTTCAATCTATAAGCTAAGATAATGCATGCAAATTGTATGTACAACTCTTATTTTTCCATGTAAATCAACAAAACAATTTGTGAAGAAAACAAGAGTGATAGATATCTTTCATTATATTTATTATTAGTTACAAAAGGAGTAGGTCAGATATCTACTTGATTAATCTCATGTCAAGTATTATCAATAAGGTCACAAAAACATAAGCAAAAAGATTTTTTTGATATATAATGGACTTTAGAGTATAAAATAAGTTAGTATGAATTGGAACGGATAGAATCATATTTATTTAGAATATATATTCTGATAAGGTGCATTTCTCCCAAGCAATCACGCTAGCTAATGCGCAACCCTTGAAAATTGTAATGGGTGAAGATACAAAGGTATTGGATGAAGTCGTTGTTACAGCTCTTGGCATCAAACGATCACAAAAAGCATTGAGTTACAATGTGCAAGAAGTGAAGGGGGATGAATTGACTACAGTTAAGGATGCTAACTTTATGAATTCACTTGCTGGGAAAGTAGCTGGCGTGAATATCAATGCTTCCTCTTCTGGTATTGGTGGAGCAACACGCGTCGTAATGCGGGGTACAAAATCGATTTCAGCTAATAATAATGCATTATATGTAATTGATGGAGTACCTATATTCAATACAAATAACGGAGAGACAAATGGTCAATATTCTACTCAACCAAAGGGAGAAGGTATTTCCGACATCAATCCGGAAGATATTGAAAGTATGTCTGTATTAAGCGGACCGGCAGCGGCAGCTTTATATGGTTCTAATGCAGCACAAGGCGTTATTTTGATTACCACCAAAAAAGGAAAAGAAGGAAAAGCAAGAGTTACCATCTCTAATAACTCCACTTTTTCCCGACCATTTATAATGCCCGAATTCCAGAATAGCTATATAAATAAGGCAGGTTCTTTCCAAACTTGGGGTGAGAAAGGTATTTCACCATTTGGAGAATATGATCCAAAAGACTTTTTTAATACCGGAACAAATATCCAAAATACCATTTCATTGTCAGTAGGAAATAAAAATAATCAAACCTACTTTTCTGCCGGAACTACTAATTCTCAAGGCATCATTCCTAACAGTAAATATGACCGCTATAACTTTACAGTTAGAAATACAACTTCTTTTCTGAATGATAAAATGACATTGGATGTAGGTTTCAGTTACATAATACAAGAGGACCGCAATTTGATTGCCCAAGGTGAATATTTCAATCCGCTACCTGCAGTTTATCTCTTTCCGAGAGGAGAAAATTTCGATACCGTGCGTATGTATCAGGAATATGATAACACCAGGAAAATAAATGTTCAAAACTGGGCATGGGGAGATCCGGGATATAGTATGCAGAATAATCCATATTGGGTAGTCAACAACATGAACCATGGGACAAAAAAACAACGCTATATGGCTAATGCCAGCTTGAAGTATCAAATATTAGATTGGTTAGATATTATTGCCCGTGTGCGAATTGATAATGCTAATAGTGACTTCACAGATAAACGTAATGCATCCACAGATTCGAAATTTACTGCTAGTTCTATTTATGGTTTCTACAAATATTCGAAAACAGATGATCGTCAAGCATATGCAGATGCTATATTGAATATCAATAAACGATTTGGTGATTTTTCAATCGCAGCCAATATCGGTGGTAGTTTTACGCAGACCTACAATAATGAAAGGGGATTCCAAGGCCCTCTGAAAGATATGTCAAATGTATTCTCTTTGTATAATATGGATACAACATTGGGTAATGACACTTATCCGATAGAGAATGGATGGAAACAACGTACAAATTCGGTCTTTGTAAGTGCGGAATTTGGATGGAAAAGTATGCTTTATCTTACTGCAACCGGACGAAATGATTGGGATTCAGCTTTAAGAAATACTGAACAATTATCATTCTTCTATCCTTCTATCGGACTTTCTGGCGTTATTTCTGAAATGATTAAGTTGCCAAAGTTTGTATCATATCTGAAAATTCGTGGTTCTTTTGCATCTGTCGGTTCAGCTATCCCACGCAACTTGACTTCTACCTGGAAATACGAAAAAGATCCGGCTACCAGTAAATGGGTAACTACTACTTACCGCCCTCTTCCCAAACTTTATCCTGAACAGACGAACTCGTGGGAGGCTGGCCTAAGCGCAAAGTTATTTAATAATTCATTAAGCTTGGAAGTCACTTGGTATAAATCAAATACAAAGAAGCAGACTTTAAAAATTCCATTGTCAGCTAGTGCCGGATATGCCTATATGTATGCACAATCAGGTAATGTACAGAACACCGGTATGGAATTCTCTTTAGGATACAATAAGAAATGGGGTGATTTTGGATGGAATTCAAACGTGACTTTTAGTTTCAACAATAATAAGATTGTTGAATTGCTGGAAAACTATGTAGATGAAGATGGAACTCATTACTCTCTGTCGGAAAGCGACCAGGGAGGAATAGGACCTATTAAGTATCTTTTGAGAAAAGGTGGAACAATGGGTGATATATATACTACTAATCGTTTGAAAAGAGATGCAGAGGGCAATATACTCGTAGATGCAGTTACACATAATGTAAAGAAAGAGGATATAAAATCCTCTAGTGATTACGTGAAGTTAGGTTCTGTATTACCTAAAAGTAATCTTGGATTTCGTAATGATTTTAGTTATAAGGGATTCAATATAGGTTTTATGCTTGCTGCTCGCTTTGGTGGGGTTGTTATATCACCAACTCAAGCTGTGATGGATGCTTTTGGCGTATCGAAGGAATCAGCAACGGCACGTGACAATGGAGGTATCGGTGTCAATTATGGGAAAGTAGATGTACAAACGTATTATACAGAAACCGGAGGTATTAGTGGTCTGCTATCCAATTATGTATATAGCGCGACAAATGTACGTCTGCAAGAAGCGAGTGTGGGATACTCATTCCCCACTAAATGGTTCAACAATAAGTTAAATCTGAGTTTGTCTGTTGTAGGGCATAATTTGTGGATGATCTATAACAAGGCTCCGTTCGATCCGGAGTTGACCGCTTCTACTGGAACTTATTTCCAAGGAGTAGACTACTTCATGCAACCTAGCCAACGCAACATTGGCTTCAATGTAAAAATACAATTCTAAATATTCAAATATACAGGAATTATGAAGATAAATAAATATATTATTCACTTGTCAATTGCAGGTTCATTATTGCTTGGCACGTCCATATTTCAATCTTGTATGGATGATGAATTGAACCGACCGGATGGTAAAATATCGGAGGAAGAACTAAACCGTGACGGATATGCAGCAAATGCGTTCTTCCCGACGATGTGTGATTATGCCTATCCGGTAGCTACAGAAAATATATATAACACGATGGAATCCCTTATCGGTGACTGTTATGGGCGTTATCAGGTACTTGCCACCGATAAATTCAAAGGAGCTAATTTTATTAGTTACAATGCTCCTGGCGATTGGCTAGACCAACCTTTCAAAGATGGAAATGTCATGGTAAAGATTTCCACAGCTTGGAACAAGATTAAAGAAGTCACAGGAGGAACAGGAGTTAATTTTGCTTGGGCGCAGATTTTGAGAATAACTGCCATGCAGCGGTTGGTGGACCTTTATGGAGCAATCCCTTACAGTAAGATGGAATCAGGCAATCTAAATTCTCCCTACGATACTCAAGAAGAAGCTTATCGTGCAATGTTCAAAGATCTGACAAATGCGATTAATGATATGACTTTATTTGTCAATCAACACCCAGAGGAAAGGCCCATGAAGAAATTCGATAATATCTATGAAGGAGATTTCAGAAAATGGGTAAAATACGCCAACTCGTTAAAGCTTAGAATGGCTGTCCGAGTTCGTTTTGCTGCCCCTGATTTGGCAGAACAAATGGGCACTGAAGCAGTCAGTCATCCTATCGGAGTCATTGTAAACAATGAAGATAATGCTGCTGCTTCCGGAAACAAAAATCAACTTTGGACTGTACTAGTCGACTGGTCCGACCACTGTGTTTGTGCTGACATCACATCTTACATGAATGGATATCAAGATCCACGTCGTTCTAAGTATTTCACAAAGAAAACAATGAGTACAGGTAGTGAAGAATACATAGGAATGCGTTCAGGTATCTCATATAACAGATCCGACCGGTTGGGATTTTCATTGATTAATGTACAGAGAGAAGACCGTACACTGTGGATGAGTGCGGCCGAGACAGCTTTTAACAAAGCAGAAGGTGCAATGTTGCATTGGGATATGAAAGGAAAAGAAAAAGACTTGTACGAGGAAGGAATTCGGCTTTCATTTCAACAATGGGGAGTTAATGGTATTGAAAGTTATCTAGAAGGTGCTACCCCTCAAAGTTCTTACACAGACCCATTAGGAAGTGGAAGTACAGGAGCTGTCAGCACTATTACTGTTAAATGGAATGACAGAGATAGCGAAGAAATCAGATTGGAACGTATTATCACTCAGAAATGGATTGCTTTATGGCCGCTTGGTCAGGAAGCATGGAGTGAATACCGACGTACCGGTTACCCTAAGTTATTTCCGATAGCTCCGGGAATCAGTCCGAATATTCCGGTGGCCAACCGCATTCCCTTTCCTACCACTGAATTTACTCGAAATACAGAAAATGTGAATGAAGCTGTGCAGAAGTTAGGAGGTAATGGGTACGATACTAAGATATGGTGGCAACGCACTGATAAATAAAACCAGATTCACAGATTTTAATCTTAAAAATATGAAGAAGATATTCTATTACATTTTATCATTGTTAGGTTTTTGCCTGATTATTTCCGCTTGTGAAGATTGGACGGAAACTGAATCTTTGAATCCCGAAAAATTAGTAGGGACGAATAAATCTGACGAATATTATGCTCGTTTGCGTGCATACAAAGCTTCCGATCATCCTGTTTCTTTCGGATGGTTCGGTAATTGGACAGGTAAAGGTGCAAGTCTGGAAAACTGTATGACCGGATTGCCGGACAGCGTAGATTTCATCTCAATGTGGGGTGGTTGGAAAGCGCCGACAGAGGCTATGCTGCAAGACCTTCGTTATGTGCAAGAAAAGAAAGGAACTAAAGCGTTAGTTGTATTCCTCGTATTAGAAATGGGAGATCAGATTACCCCTGATGAATACAATGCCACTCGTGAAGACAGGCATAAGTTCTGGGGATGGATAGATGGTGATGAAGAAGCTATTGAGAAATCAATTGTTAAATTCGCTAACGCTATCTGTGATACCATTGATAAATACAACTATGATGGATTCGATCTTGATTGGGAAAACGGAGTTCCCCAACCATTCCCGACAAATTATGAAATGGGAGTGGGAAATAGAATCTCTGTATTTATTGAAACAATGGCAAAACGCATAGGGCCTAAATCCGGAACCGGACGTTATTTTGTTATTGATGGAGTATACGACGGAGTACCTGCTAAATATGGTCCTTATTTTAATTATTTTATCACACAAGCTTATGGAGCCAGTAGTGAAGCTACTTTGAATAGCCGCATGGATGATATGATCAAACACTATGCCGATGTAATGTCAGCAGAAGAATGTGCAAAGAAATTTATCGTCACAGAGTCGTTCGAACAGTATACTTCAGGTGGAGCCGATTTTACTACTCCGGATGGAAGGAAAATTAAGTCATTAGAGGGAATGGCTCGCTGGAATCCGGTTGTTAATGGCAGGAAAGTACGAAAAGGTGGTGTTGGCACCTATCATATGGAATATGAATTTTCAGAGGACGGATATGATGTTAGTTATCCATATCTCCGAAAAGCCACGCAAATTATGAATCCGGCAGTTAAATAATTAAATGAATCACTATATTATGAAACGAATATCAACAATTATAAGCATGGTCACGGTAGCATTACTTCTTGTTATATTAAGCATGACAAGTTGCAACGATGCAAAATATGATACCATTGATAGCCGTATCTATATTCAAGAGACCGGAATTAAGTCATATTCATCCACTAAAGTGACAATTAGTGATGAAAATGTAACAGTTATGGTAACGCCTCGCACCGGACAAAACGTTGTTCAAGATACAGAAGTAAAATTCAAGATTGATGCTGAAGCATTAAAAGAATTTAATCAAAGAAATGGAACTAGTTATGAAGTTTTACCTGAGGATAATTACATTTTTGATAACCCTGTGGCTATTATTAAAAATGGGACAAGTGCCGGCACGAGTGTTGCAGTTACTATTATGCCTCTATCGGAAGAGTTATTGACTTCAGGGAAACAATATGCCTTACCTTTGGCCATTGAGTCTGCTTCCGGAATTGAAGTTATGAAAGGAGCCGATGTTATGATTTATATTGTAGATCCGCTTATTATTACATCAGTGCCAGTCATTAACTACAAACATCACTTGCTTATGCACATGAGACAAAGCTATGCATTAAGTGAATGGGCAGTGGAATTTCGTTTGAGTATTGATGAATTAGGTACGGAAAAAGGACAGAAAAATAATCAGGCCTTGTTTGCTGCAAATGCTCCGGCAGGAATGGACGGTGAAATTTATACTCGTTTTGGTGATGCAATGGTAGAAGGTAATTTACTCCAGATTAAGAATCAAGGCTCTCAATTCAATAGTACGATGAAATTTGCCATTAATACATGGTATCATATTGCATTCGTTAATAACGGAGTTACCATAACCATGTATATCAATGGAGTAAAAGACAGCGAAATGACCTCTTCCGGAAAAATAACAAATGTCGGAGGTGATTTTTCATTTGGTGCTGGAAACATGTTATTAGCTAATGTCAAGGTTAATGAAATACGTTTTTGGACGAAGGCAATTACTCCTGTGCAAATTGCTAATAATATGTTCAACATTGATCCTCAAAGTGAAGGACTCGAAGGGTACTGGAAATTAAATGAAGGCAAAGGACGTGAATGTAAAGATTATACAGGTCATGGCAATACAGCTGGATTTTATAAGAAGGTTCAAACCGGATGGGCAGGTGAAGAGGTCTGGGTAGAACAAGAAACAACTCCGACATGGATTCATAATGTCAAAGGTGAAAATGGTCCGGATAACAAAGTTGAAGGAAATAATTAAAAATAGACTGATTATGAAATATCTGAATTATATAATTTTCAATATAATCGTTATCGCCCTGTTTGTGGATTTAACATGTATATCTTGCAGTAACGAAGATGAAAAAACAGAAAACGAATATGTATATCTGGTAAATTTTAGAGGCACCTCTGAAAATACGACACAATGGGCGGTAGCTCAGACTCCCATAGGGGGAGTCTGTGACCAAAATGAATTTAAATTCCCTGTAATGCTTACTCTGCCATTGCAAACGGATATAAATATATCTGTTGAACTAGTAATGAGTGAAGTTGAGAACTACAATACCAACCACAAGACAACATACATATCTCCTTCGGATGGTGCTTATAGCTTTACTAACAAAAGTGTAACAATTAAAGCGGGAGAACTGGAATCTTCAGATTCTATATGTCTTACCATTGATGATTTTAAATTATTAAACGCCTCAGAAGGATATGTATTTCCTTTTCGTTTGTCAGAAGTATCTAAAGGAAATGTTAGTATAAGTTCTAATTTGAATATGCTATACCTTATTTTAAACAATTCTTTTAGTAATATTGATACGAAAGCAACTTCGATTGAAGGTGAAGCGTATGATCGTTCTAGTTGGGTATGTACATCTCCCAATAGCTATTATTCAAATCCGCAAGATGTTCTTGATGGAAATTCACGTACTCAATGGGAGGGGTTTACGTACAGTAGCCAGATTAGTTTTAATATTAATATGGGTACTCAAAATTCAATTAAAGGATTGACCTTCTCTCCCAATTATATACCTAATGGTCAAATATGTCCGGGTAATATGAAAACGACGAATGTGTATACTAGTAATGATGGTAGTGATTGGACGAGCCAAGGGACTATTGTGATGCCTTCAATTAGTACTAATGCGTCTTATGATAACCCAGTACTCAATATTATTAAGTTCTACACACCGGTAATTGCCCAATTTATAAAGCTGGAAATGCCGGATTCATGGGATGATAACTATATAGATGTTTACATAGGAGAAATTAATGCTATAAAATAATATCACAGTAAAACGAGGGATATATCAGTCCCTCGTTTTAATAATTGAACAGAATATAAATACGAACGATAAATAATGTAAATAACAAAGAGATAAAAATATTCTCACAAATAATAATCATACAAATATATTTTTCATCATTAGTGTCCCGTTAAAATTGGGACAAGTTATTAATTAATCAAACAATCTTGTGTATTTGATAGTAACGATGTATAGAGAGTTTTGGAATTGTTTTAATTATAAAAGGAAGGTTAATCTCTAAATTATTAATAAGTATTAAAAGAACAGGTTTTAGTTTAGTCCTGCGGTTCATTTAATTGTATTCTTTATATAACACCATTAATAATAAACATGAGAAACATGAATCTAAAGCTGATTTTGAGAACACTAATGTTCTTTTTGAGCGTATGGATGTGCACGTCTTTTGCATATGCCCAAATACCTTTGATGAAAGACGGAAAAACGAAAGCCAAGGTTATTTTGGAAGAAGATAGTCAAGTGAATAGGGTAGCTGCTAATCTCTTTCAATCTTTCGTTCAAAAGATAACGGGTAAAACTTTGCCTATTGTAATAAAACAGATTCCACAAAAAGGAGATATCTTTATTGGTGGAGAAACTTCCCAAGAAGTGACAGAGGATGGATTTTCTATTTCTACTCAAGATGGCATTCTAAGAGTTTCAGGTAAGGACAATGGAGTCGTTTATGGAATTGTAACCTTATTAGAACAATATTTAGGTGTTGATTACTGGGGAGAAAATGAATATTCTTTAGTTCCTCAAAAGACGATAACTCTACCTTTGATTAATAAAATAGATAATCCGGCTTTCCGTTATCGCCAGACGCAATGCTATGCTATTCGTACAGATTCTGTCTATAAATGGTGGAATCGACTGGAAGAGCCAAATGAGGTCTTTGCTGCCGGTTATTGGGTGCACACCTTTGATAAATTATTACCTTCTTCTGTTTATGGAAAAGAACATCCCGAATACTATTCTTATTTTAAGGGAAAACGTCATCCGGGAAAGGCTAGCCAGTGGTGTCTGAGTAACCCGGAAGGCTTTGAAATTGTAGCACAACGCGTTGATTCTATTTTTAAGGCAAATCCTGATAAACAGATTATGTCTGTAAGCCAGAATGACGGTAACTATACGAATTGTACTTGTGATGCATGTAAGGCTATTGATGATAGGGAAGGGGCATTATCGGGAAGTATAATCACTTTCTTAAATAAATTGGCTGCCCGTTTTCCAGATAAGGAGTTCTCCACATTGGCTTATTTATATACGATGAATCCGCCAAAGCATGTGAAACCTTTGCCTAATGTGAATATAATGCTTTGTGATATTGATTGTGACCGCGAAGTGACATTGACAGAAAATGCTTCAGGCAAGCAGTTTGTGAAGGCAATGGAAGGCTGGTCTGCTATAACAGATAATATCTTTGTTTGGGATTATGGCATTAACTTCGATAATTATCTTGCTCCATTCCCAAATTTCCATATCTTGCAGGATAATATCCGTCTTTTCAAGAAGAATCATGCCACCATGCATTTTTCTCAGATTGCAGGAAGTAGGGGCGGAGACTTTGCAGAATTGCGTGCTTATCTGGTATCGAAGTTGATGTGGAATCCGGAAGTTAACGTCGACTCATTGATGCAACATTTTCTGCATGGTTACTATGGCGAAGCTGCTCCCTATCTCTATCAATATATAAAAGTGATGGAAGGCGCACTGATTGGTAGCGGACAAAGACTATGGATATATGATTCGCCTGTCTCCCATAAAAATGGAATGTTGAAACCGACCTTGATGCGTCGTTACAATGATTTGTTTGATTTGGCGGAAAAAGCTGTTGAAGCGGATAATACATTCTTGAAAAGAGTTCAACGTGCTCGTTTGCCACTTCAGTATTCTGAGTTGGAAATAGCACGTACGGAAACCGTGAAAGACTTAGTTGATATAGACAAGAAGTTGACACTTTTTGAAGAGAGAGTGAAAGAGTTTAATGTTCCTACATTGAATGAACGTTCCAATTCGCCGGTAGAGTACTGTGAGCTATACCGTAAACGTTATATGCCGCAGACTGAACAGAGTTTGGCATTAGGAGCCAAAGTTTCTTATATTATTCCACCTACCGGAAAATATGCAGAAATAGGAAAGACGGCATTAGTGGACGGACTGTTTGGAGGAGCTACTTTTGTAGACAGTTGGGTAGGCTGGGAAGGAACCGATGGTGCGTTCATCATAGATTTAGGAGAAGAAAAGGAGATTCATAGTGTAGAAACAGATTTCTTACATCAGATTGGAGCTTGGATTCTCTTTCCTTTAAAAGTTGCCTATTCTTATTCGGCGGATGGAGAACGATATACGCCTTGGGGTGCAACCGATTTGGCTGAAGAACGTTCCGGTAAGGTCGGATTCCGCGGAGTTAAGACAGAATCTGCAACGCCTATAAAGACACGTTATATAAAAGTAGAAGTTACGGGAACGAAAGAATGTCCGACTTGGCATTATGGTGTAGGGCATCCTTCATGGTTTTTCATAGATGAAGTGATAATAAAATAAAAAAAATAGGGGGGAGGCATTAGTAGTTTCCCCCTTTTAGTTGTATTATATATAGATGGGTTAGAAAAATGATTTTTTCATCTATATACTATGATTTATGCAACAGAATAAAACTGCTTCTCAACAGAAAACGATCACCCCGGTTTACTGGGTGCCTACTGCTTATTTTGCAATGGGACTTCCTTTTATAATTGTCAATTTGGTCTCTTTATTGATGTTCAAGAATTTGGGCGTTTCAGATACGCAAATCACATTTTGGACTTCATTACTCATATTGCCATGGACATTGAAATTCCTATGGAGTCCTTTTCTTGAAATGTATCGGACAAAGAAGTTTTTTGTATTATTTACAGAACTTCTGAGTGGTGTATTATTCGGGGTGGTTGCATTCTCTTTAATGTTTGATTACTTTTTTGCTATTAGTATTTCGACAATGGCACTTATTGCATTTAGTGGAGCCACACACGATATAGCCTGTGACGGAGTGTACATGGCAGAACTTAATCAAGTAGACCAAGCGAAATATATCGGAGTACAAGGTGCTTTTTATAATATAGCTAAACTTGTGGCTAATGGTGGGTTAGTTGCTCTGGCTGGTAGTTTGGCGGAACATTTTGGGGCTATAAAAGGAGCATCTGTCGATATGAACAAAGATGCATATTCATATGCCTGGATGATAATATTTGTTATCATAGCTATTATAATGATATTATTAGGGCTTTATCATACTAAAATGCTTCCTTCTACGCAGCATCCGGCAGTTACTAATAAAAAGTCAGTTTCGGAAGTTATGAATGAAACATATATTGTCATCAAAAACTTCTTTACTAAAAAACATATTTATTATTATATTGCTTTTATTCTCTTGTATCGACTAGCGGAGGGGTTTATTATGAAAGTCGCTCCTCTGTTCTTGCAAGCATCAAAGGCTGAGGGAGGGCTAGAACTTTCATTAACAACAATAGGAACACTGAATGGTATTTTTGGTTCTGCAGCATTTGTAATTGGTTCTTTATTATCCGGAATTTATATTGCTAAAATTGGATTGAAAAAGACACTTTTCCCATTATGCTGTGTTTTCAACCTTCCGTTTGTTGCTTATACTTTCCTTGCTGTTACGCAACCGGATAATTTTTATTTGATAGGAACATGTATCACTATGGAATATTTTGGTTACGGTTTCGGATTCGTAGGTCTGACATTGTTTATGATGCAACAGGTTGCTCCCGGGAAACATCAAATGGCACATTATGCTTTCGCATCAGCAATCATGAACTTAGGCGTAATGCTTCCGGGAATGATTAGCGGTTACATTAGTGATAAATATGGATATGAAAAGTTTTTCATATATGCTTTGATTGCTGCAATTCCGGCTCTTTTGATTACCTATTTCATACCTTTTACGTATGACGATTCAAAAAATAAATAACATAAAATTCAATTATTATGAATAAGATTCAAATTCCTTGGGAAGATCGTCCTGTCGGATGTACGGACGTAATGTGGCGTTACTCACAAAATCCGGTTATCGGACGCTACCACATTCCTTCATCCAATAGTATTTTCAATAGTGCTGTTGTTCCTTTCAAAGACGGTTTTGCTGGTGTATTCCGTTGTGATAATAAAGCTGTACAGATGAATATCTTTGCAGGATTCAGCAAAGACGGTATTCATTGGGATATTAATCACGAGCCTATCCAATTCAAGGCCGGTAACACGGAAATGATTGAATCAGAGTATAAGTATGACCCTCGTGTGACATGGATTGAAGACCGCTATTGGGTAACCTGGTGTAATGGCTATCATGGTCCTACTATTGGTATCGCTTATACTTTCGACTTTAAAGAATTCTTCCAATGTGAGAACGCTTTCTTGCCTTTCAATCGTAACGGCGTACTTTTCCCACAGAAAATAGATGGTAAATATGCTATGTTGAGCCGTCCCAGTGATAACGGACATACTCCGTTTGGAGACATATACATCAGTTATAGTCCGGATATGAAATATTGGGGCGAACATCGTTGTGTGATGAAAGTGACCCCATTCCCGGAAAGTGCCTGGCAGTGTACAAAGATAGGTGCCGGCTCAGTACCTTTCCTTACAGAAGAAGGTTGGTTGCTTTTCTATCATGGTGTTATCACTACCTGTAACGGTTTCCGTTATGCAATGGGCTCTGCCATACTTGATAAAGACCATCCGGAGAAAGTGCTTTACCGTACCCGTGAATATCTGATTGGCCCGGCTGCTCCTTACGAACTTCAAGGCGATGTGCCCAATGTAGTATTCCCCTGTGCTGCTTTGCAGGACGGCGAACGTGTAGCTGTTTATTATGGTGCTGCAGATACGGTTGTAGGCATGGCTTTCGGATATATTAAAGAGATTATCGACTTTACTAAACGAACAAGTATCATTTAATAAAGCTATGAGACGTATTTTATTAACTTACACACTTGCTTTCGCCCTTCTTCCCGTTTATGCGGGAGAAGGCGGAAGCCCTCCCACTAAAAGGAATCTTTTGATAGATTATGTAGATCCTTTTATTGGAACTACAAATTTCGGTACTACCAACCCCGGCGCAATCTGCCCGAATGGTATGATGTCCGTAGTTCCTTTCAATGTGATGGGCTCTTCTGAGAATACGTACGACAAAGATGCCCGATGGTGGTCTACTCCTTATGAACATACAAACTGTTTCTTTACCGGATATGCTCATGTGAATTTGAGCGGAGTCGGTTGTCCTGAGTTAGGCTCCTTATTATTGATGCCTACTACCGGAGAACTGAATGTAGATTATAAAGAATATGGCAGTAAATATAAGGATGAACAGGCTTCACCGGGGTATTACTCCAACTATCTGACTAAGTATAATGTAAAGACAGAAGTGTCTGCTACTCCGCGTACTAGTATTGCCCGTTTTACTTTCCCAAAAGGCAAAAGTCATATATTGTTGAATTTAGGAGAAGGATTGACGAATGAAAGCGGTGCCATGCTCCGTCGCGTAAGCGATAGCGAAGTGGAAGGCGTAAAATTGCTTGGTACATTTTGTTATAATCCCCAAGCTGTATTTCCTATTTATTTTGTGATGCGGGTTAAAAAGACTCCCGCTGCAACCGGATATTGGAAGAAACAACGTCCGATGACAGGTGTGGAAGCCGAATGGGATCCGGATCAGGGGAAGTATAAACTCTATACCCGTTATGGAAAAGAAATAGCAGGTGATGATGTCGGCACTTATTTTTCTTTCGATACGGAAGAGGGTGAACAGGTGGAAGTGCAGATGGGAGTTTCTTTTGTCAGCATAGAGAATGCCCGGTTAAATCTGGATCGTGAACAAGCGGGAAAGAGTTTTGAACAGATTCTTGCAGATGCGCGTGCAAAATGGAATGATGACTTGTCGCGTATTACAGTAGAAGGCGGAACAGACGCTCAGAAAACAGTGTTTTATACGGCACTTTATCATTTGCTGATTCATCCGAATATCCTACAGGATGTCAATGGAGAATATCCGGCAATGGAAAGCGATAAGATTATGACAACAAAAGGAGATCGCTACACGGTATTTTCTCTTTGGGACACCTATCGTAATGTCCACCAATTGCTGACTCTTGTCTATCCGGAACGTCAAATGGAAATGGTTCGCACCATGCTTGATATGTATCGGGAACACGGCTGGTTGCCTAAATGGGAATTATATGGAAGAGAGACATTGACAATGGAAGGTGATCCGAGTATTCCGGTAATTGTAGACACTTGGATGAAAGGGTTGCGTGACTTTGATGTTGATTTGGCTTACGAAGCAATGTACAAATCAGCGACCTTACCGGGAGCAGAGAATCTGATGCGTCCCGATAACGATGATTATATGTCAAAAGGATATGTACCTCTTCGTGAACAATATGATAATTCCGTATCCCATGCATTGGAATATTACATTGCAGACTTTGCCTTATCCCGCTTTGCTGAGGCTTTAGGTAAAAAGGAAGACGCGGAAATGTTTTATAAACGTTCTTTAGGCTACAAGCATTATTATAGTAAGGAGTTCGGTACATTCCGTCCGATTCTTCCTGATGGAACTTTTTATAGTCCGTTTAACCCTAGACAGGGAGAGAACTTTGAACCGAATCCCGGCTTTCATGAAGGAAATTCCTGGAACTATACATTCTATGTACCTCACGATGTATATGGGCTTGCCAAGTTGATGGGTGGAAAGAAACCTTTTATTGACAAGCTGCAAATGGTTTTTGATGAAGGTCTTTATGACCCGGCTAATGAACCGGATATTGCCTACCCTTATTTATTCTCATACTTTAAAGGTGAAGAATGGCGTACACAGAAAGAGATACAACGTTTGTTGGATAAGTATTTCACAACGAAACCGGATGGCATTCCGGGAAATGACGATACAGGAACAATGTCTTCATGGGCTATTTTCAATATGATCGGTTTCTATCCGGATTGTCCGGGACTACCCGAATATACATTGACGACTCCGGTATTTGACAAAGTGACGATTTGTCTGGATCCGAAATGGTATAAAGAAAAAGAGTTGGTGATTGAGACTAATCGTACTCAACCGGGAACTCTATATATCAATAAGGTGTTATTGAATGGCAAGAAGTTCAATAAATATCATATCACACATGATGAACTTGTTCATGGTCAACGCATATTTTTTGATTTAAAGTAACACACAGTGTTTCATAGGTATCGTTTTTGGGTTGACAGGGCTGTCGGACTTTTCAGGGTTCGGCAGCCCATTTTTTTACATTTATTCTTATCATTATATCTAATAAAAAGAGTGACGGTATATGCTTGGTATAGCGTCACTATATGGATGGAATAGCGTCACTATCCGAGTTGGATACCGTCATCATCCTGTTTTCATATTTATCAACTCTTTCCTCTTTTATTTATTCTCTGTTACATAAGCGATTACAAAACATCCCTTTATTCGTCTACTATACAAATAGCGTATAATAGAATTAAAATGAAAAAGAATTTATTTGGACATATCCTTTGGATACTGATATTGGTGGAGTGTTTTCCTTTATTGGCTGTTGCGGCGTCACAGCAAAAAGAGCAACGTTATAAGATTGCTGTATGCGACTGGATGATTTTGAAGCGTCAGAAGATAGGCTCGTTCCAGTTGGTACATGAATTGAATGGCGATGGTGTAGAACTGGATATGGGTGGTCTTGGTAAAAGGGAGATGTTTGATAACAAACTGCGCGAATCTCATTTCCAACAACTGTTTCGTGAAACTGCCCGGAAGTTCCAATTAGAAGTTCCTTCTGTTGCTATGTCCGGATTCTATGGACAGTCTTTTTTAGAGCGTGCTAATTATAAAGAACTGGTACAGGATTGTTTGAATGCAATGAAAGTGATGAACGCTAAAGTTGCTTTTCTTCCATTAGGTGGAATAAAGGTGGGTTGGGAAAAGAAGCCGGAGTTGCATGTGGAAGTGGTAAAACGCCTGAAAGAGGTGGGAGATATGGCTGCTTCTGAAGGAGTCGTCATTGGAATTGAAACTCAATTGGATGCTAAAGGAGATGTAAAATTACTGAAAGAGATAAATTCGCCCGGTATTAAAATTTATTTTAAATTCCAAAATGCATTAGAGAATGGCAGGGATTTGTGTAAGGAACTCAAGATTCTGGGAAAGAAGAGAATCTGCCAGATTCATTGTACAGATACAGATGGAGTAACTCTGCCTTTTAATAAGAGGTTAGATATGAATAAAGTGAAAAAGACGCTCGATAAGATGGGGTGGAGCGGATGGCTGGTTGTAGAACGTTCGCGGGATAAAGAGGATGTGCGAAATGTGAAGAAGAATTATGGAACAAACATAAAGTATCTGAAAGAGGTGTTTCAAAAATGATTTAGTTAGGTGAATACGATTTTGACTATGGGGAAGGCTGAAAATATTTTTTTATTTTATTCTCTTGAGATGATTACATATTTAAGGGTCGTACGTCTTTAATTAGAATGCCTTTAGAATTTGGTGAATATAATATATTAATTTTGTTTAATATAAGATTTTTTTCTATGAGAAATAAATATTTATGGCTTTAATAAATTTATTAATTTTAATATTTTACGTGATGAAAAACAAATTTCAATTCTTGCATAGAAAGAGTATAAACATGAGCCTAATGGCTTTGTTGGCTCTTTTTATAGCTTGTAACAAAGGGGTTGACGCAGATGAAGTTTTTGTCCCGAATATGACGAATTCTACTCTAGGGTCACCTAAGGCTGATGACGTTATGGTGACATTATCACCCGATGGGACTAAGCTTGTAGTTACATGGCCGGTGGTGCACGGTGCTGGTGGTTATGAATTTACACTTTACAATGTAGATGATGCTGAAAAACCGATTGCAGTAGGTACTGAAAAGGAAGTGATAGATGGTTGCAGTGTGACTAGAACGGTAGAGTCGGATACTCAATATAAGATTGTAATTCGTACTTTGGGCAATGAAAAGTATAATAATAAAGAATCGACAGTTGCGTCTGAAGTATTTTACTCCACTTTAGCTTCTTCTGATGCCACTATAGAGAGTGGTAACATTAACACATGGTTGAATGCCAATCCTATTCCTGCGGATAAGATTGGTCAGGAATATACTATCGACCTAGTGGGAGGACAGGAATATACAGTTGACGATATTATTGATTTTGCTAATCAGCAAGTTACTATTCGTGGTAATAAAGTGAATCATGCCAAGATCAAGATGACTGGTAACGCGTCGTTTTTAACGAACAACGGCTTCAAACTGAAATTTGTGGACATTGATTGTGCGGATTTAACGAGCGAAACGTTATTGGGTACTAGCACTACTCCTGATGAAGGAACGATAGTGGCATCGGGGCAATATGTCGTGAAAAATCCCATTTTATTGCAGGGATGTGATGTGACTGGTTTGAATAGCTGTTTGTTCTATGATATGAACAAAGTGGCTTACTGTATTGATTACTTAGGTTTCAGTGATTGTAATATTAAGGTGCACCAAAATGGAATATTGGTACGTGTAGCAAAGAGTTCTATTATTCGTATGGATGTAGTAAAGTCTACCTTGTGGAGTACGCTGCAAGCTGGTCAGTATTTTATGCAAATCAGTGGTCAGCGTCCAAATAAGATTACCGGTCGTACAGGTGCTGAATTCAATTTTCTCAATACTACATTCTATAACATTGCTTATAAAAAGGATTTCGTTAACTGGAACAATTACCGCGGACAATCTTGCGTATTCTTGAATTTCCAGAATACTCTTTTTGTAGATTGTGGTAATGGTGATATTACTAACAAAATGCAGGGTAATGCAAACATGAAGCATGATTACAAGAATAATGCTTATTGGTATAATGGTGCTGAGGGCAAGGATAAATACGATACTTCAGCTACTTTTAGCGATCCTCAGATGGCCAATCCTAAAAATGGTGATTTTACTCTGAGTGGTACCGAGCATATAGCCAAGCGAATTGGTGATCCTCGTTGGCTTCCCGAAGAAGTAGTAGAATAATGACTCATTTAGAATTATATACTCATGAATAAAAAACAATTCATAATAAATATGTGCTTAGGCGTAGTGTTTTTGATGGCTACGCTTACAGTTTCGGCACAGAACCGTGTCGTAAAAGGACAAGTAGTCGATGAGACCGGTGAGCCGATAATGGGTGCCACGGTTGTGGTTGAAGGCTCGACTGCCAATGGTGTTATTACCGATATTGATGGAAACTATACTATTACTATATCGGGTAAAAAGAATTTGGTGATTTCATTTATCGGATATACTACACAGACTATCAGTGATTTGAACCAAAAGAAAATAGTATTGAAAGAGGATGCTCAACAACTTGACGAGGTTGTAGTTGTTGGTTATGGTGTGCAGAAGAAAGCCCACTTGACAGGTGCTATTGCTACTGTGGCTATGGATGATATTCAGGATTTATCGGGTGCTGGACTGGCTTCTTCGCTGAGCGGTATGGTCAATGGTCTGAGCGTGAGCGGCGGTCAGAGCCGTCCGGGCGAAAATGCTAAAATCTATGTACGCGATACTAATTCATTTGGTGAAGTAGGTAGTGTAGCACAAGAACCTTTATATGTAATAGACGGTTATATCTATCCTGATGATATTAAAATAGGTAATACGCGTGAGAATCTGGGTGCCCAGGCATTCAATAACCTCGATCCTTCAGTTATTGAGAGTATTTCTGTATTGAAAGATGCGGCAGCTGCCGTGTATGGTGCGCGTGCGGCTAATGGTGTCATTTTGGTAACTACCAAAAAGGGTAAAGCTGGTGCTCCCCAAATTTCTTACGCTGGTAGTTTTGGATTTACTGACGAGATTTCGCGTCCTAAGATGTTGAGTGCTTATGATTACGGTCGGCTCTATAATACTTGGGCAGCTGGTGATCCTACCAATACTTCACTAAACTTGAAAACTGATCTCTATCAAGCTGATGAATTGCAGGCAATGAAGGGATTGAACTACGACTTGCTCGATAAATATTGGCAAACTGGTTTCACTCAGAAGCATAGTATCAATATCAGTGGTGGTTCAGAAAAAGCCAATTACTTTGCTGGTGTTTCGTACTTCGACCAAGAGGGTAACTTGGGTGACCTCGAGTACAATCGGTGGAATTATCGTGCCGGTGTAGATGTGAAGATTAGCAAGTGGTTGAAAGCGAATCTTACTGTATCGGGTGATTATGGCAAGAAGAATAAACCCAATGTAAAGGTGGGCGGATCGAGTGACGAAAAAGACTATAACCTGTTGCTCACTCGTCCAAGGTATATTCCCGAAACTGTAAATGGACTGCCTATCTCGGCTTTGGGTATCACGAACTCGGCGCTACATGATAACCAAACTTATTCTTTCTCTGTACTTCAGAATAACGGTGACTATAACCGCAATATGAATTCTAACATGGCTATTAATAGTAGCCTGAGTTTAGACATGGGCTTTGTAAAGTTCTTGAAAGGCTTGGAAATGAGATTTAGTTATGGCAAGAGTATCAGTACTGATAAGAATAATCAGTATGGATCTAGTTATTCTATTTATCGTATGGTAAATCGTACGGGTAGCGGTAATCATCTTTATACTCCTGTGGAAGGTCAGTCTTATGATGACTTGATGACGGAAGATAATTTCATCGTCTCTACTATTGCTAATGGAAGTCCCTCTTACTTGCAACGCAGTACAACTCGTTCTGATAGTTATCAGATGAATTTTAGCATGAACTATTCTCGCTCTTTCGGAGATCATACCGTAGGTGGTTTGTTTTCTATAGAACGTTCGGAGGCTGAGAGTGAATATCTCATGGGAAAGGTGAATGAACCCTACGAGTTTACTACCGGACAGTCAAACTCGGCTATAGGTGAAAAAAACACTGTATTCTCTCGTTCAGAATCGGGTTCTTTATCGTACATCGGTCGTGTGAACTATGCTTATCAAGATAAGTATTTGGCAGAGGTGTTATTCCGTAGCGATTCTTCTACTAAGTTTGCACCCGAAAACTATTGGGGATTTTTCCCTTCCATGTCTTTGGGATGGATTGTATCACAAGAAAAATTCATGCGTCTGAAATGGGTGGAATATTTGAAAATTCGTGGTTCATTCGGCTTGACCGGTCGTGATAATACTGCTCCTTGGCAGTGGATGCAGATTTACTCTACTGAGGCGGGTAAAGGTCCCGTATTTGGAACTACAGGTAATATAGACGCTTCAAAACCCATCTCTATTAATAAAAACAATTCGGCAGTAAACCGTAATGTGCATTGGGACAAGTCGTATAAAGCAAACTTTGGTATTGATTTTACTACACTTAGCAACCGTTTAGCTTTCAATATAGATGCTTACTATACTTGGAACCGGGAGATGTTGATGAACATTGAACAGACAGTTCCTACCACTGTAGGTACACAATCGGCTGCAGTTAACATGGGTGAGATGAATAACTATGGTATCGAAATTTCGGCTACTTGGCGCGATCGTATCGGTAAGGACTTTAAATATAAAATCGGTATCAACACCGGCTATAGCGATAACAAAGTGTTGGTGATGGACTTTGAACAAGAGTATCTATATCGTCAAATCACTAAAGGTAGTCGTTCCGATATTGGTGCTTGGGGCATGCAGTGTATAGGGATGTTCCGTAGTTTTCAAGATATTGAAGAATTCTTCAATAAATATAATATTACCGACTACATGGGTTTGACCAAAGATAAAGTTCGTCCTGGAATGTTGATTTATAAAGATGTGCGTGGAGCTCAGCAACCTGATGGTACTTATGCAGCTCCAGATGGTATAGTAGATAAAGATAACGACCAAGTACATCTTTCTAATCGTAGCAATCCATGGGGCTTCACCACTAACCTCAGTGCAGAGTGGAAAGGCATCTCAATCTCTGCTCAACTCAGTGCTAGTTGGGGTGGTTATAGTTTTATTCCCAGTCAGGCATTGAAACCCGGCAACAGTATCGAATATACTAACATGCCTTCGTTTTGGAAACCTGACAATGTATATGTTTACGAAGATATTTACGATGCCTCTGGCAATTTGGTAATGGCGCAGAACAGAGAAGCCTCACTTCCCAACTTGAAATATTCAGATATTAACGCTGTCACTTCTTCTTTTTGGAGAGTTAATGGAACGCGTGTAACTCTGAATCGTATTACTTTGGCTTATGCATTGCCTAAGCAGTGGATAAAGAAGATTGGTTTGAGCAGCTGTCGATTCAATATCACAGGTCAGAACTTGTTGAGTCTCTACAACCCCTATCCTGATAACTTTATGGATCCTCAATGTAGCTATGGCTCATATCCCAAACTGAGAAAGTTCACCATTGGTGTGAATGTAGGTTTTTAAGTTTTATAATGCAAAGTGAAAAAGAAAATAATGAAAAAAATAATATTTAGCACTGCACTGATTGCAGCATTAAGCTTCTCATCTTGCAGTGATCAATTTCTGGAGGATAAGCAGAATTTTGATAACGTTACCAGTGAAGTATATAACAACTATGCAGGTGCTAGCGGGCGTGTACTAGACCTTTATTGGTGGATTTTACCTGATCCCAATTCAGATGCTACATGGAAGTATCCGTGTAGCGGTAAAGCTGATGGAATCTCTAAATCAACCGAAGAGTATAGTGGGTTTGGTTTGTTTGTAAATCCACAAGCTGAACTTTCGGTTTTGGGTAGCAACAAGGTACCCGATTATTTTCATAACCAGAGTAATAATATTCGCGAGTCGGTATGGGGGCGAATCCGCAACTGCAACGATGTGATTGCCGGTATCAATGGTAGTAGTCTTACTCAAGAACAGAAAAACGAACTGTTAGGCCAGGCATATTTCCTCCGTGCATGGTGTTACTATAATATGGTGAAATGGTATGGTGGTGTACCTATTATCACTGAAGTGCAAGATCCTGTTGAAGACTCTTTCGTACCCCGCTCTACTACGAAGAAGTGTATTGAGTTTATCTGTAATGATTTAGATATCTCTGCTGATATGCTACGTGCAAAAACAACCAATGGTGGTTGGGATGGTACAAACTATGGGCGTGTCACTACTGCTTCGGCCATGGCGTTAAAGGGACGTGTATTACTGTTGTGGGCAAGCCCGCTCTTCAATCGTGCCAACGATGAAAGCCGTTGGATTGCAGCTTATGAATATATCAAAGAATCCATTACTGATATTAATGCTTGTGGTAACCATCTTTATAGTACAGGTAGTAATATCAACGGTTCGGACTTTGCCAAGATGTTCACTGTTATTCAGAATCCTGAAATGGTATTTGGTACTCTGCATAATATGAAACAAGAAGATGATACAAAGAAGAATAATAACTGGGAACGTTTCATACGTCCGAAGAATACTACCGGTCAAGGTTTGGAGGCATCCGCTATGTTAGTAGATATGTTTCCCATGAAAGACGGTAAGCGTCCTCGTGGTTTGAGTACCTACTTAAAGTTGGATGAGAGTGAAGATGGAGCGAACATTAAAGACTATCCTTTCATGAATCGTGATCCGCGTTTTTACCGTACGTTTGCTATGCCTGGTTTCCGTTGGGCTTATACTGGTGATCCTGTTCCGGCAGATGCGTTCAACCCCAGCTATAACGGAGGTAAGGATTATGTATTGTGGAATTATGTATGGTATGCCGATCCGCAAGATGTGGATGATGTAGAAAGTGGTAACGCTTATGGTGCTGACAACCTGTTGAAAAACAGAAAAGGTGTATATGTGCGCAAACGTAGTAATGATGGTGATATTTCTGATCCACTTTACTCATTCAATGCTACTTATGATAATGGTGGTTTTGCATACTCTGCAGCTCCTTGGATGGAAATTCGTTATGCGGAAGTGTTGCTCAACTATGCTGAAGCCGCTTGTGGTGCCGGACACATGAGTGAAGCGGTAGAGCAGTTGAAGTTGATTCGTCAGCGTGCCGGATACTCTGGGGATTGTGGTTTGCAAGGAAATCTTTCTACCGATCAAGCTGCTTGTATGTCGGCTGTACTCTATGAACGTCAGATCGAGTTGGCTTATGAAGGTAAACGCTTCGATGATCTTCGCCGTTGGATGCTTTTTGATGGCGGTAAGGGTAAAATAGAAGGTGCACCAGCATCATGGACGCTCACCGGTTGGGGTGGTAACACTTGTATATGGCTTGGTTTTGCTGAACTTAATAATCAGCGTCGTGATAATATGGAGTTCCGTCTCAACAATAATTATGGCGTAGGTGGCACTACTGGTGATGTAAGTAGTGACCCCTTACTGAAAAAAGGTGTAGAACGCCCGAGTGGTATTGACTTACGTAAGGAAATCAGCGATGAAGCAGGAAACCAGTTGACTGAACTTCAAGAATTTTACAATGAACACTTCACTCGTAAGCTGAAGAAAGGTGACGCTTACGATTCAAATAAACAGCCTCTAAAGATGAAATTCTCGCCTCGCTACTACTTTCTCGGCTTCAGCCAAGGTGCCTTAAATAATTGCTCAGGCATTGAACAATGTATTGGTTGGGAAGATTCAAATAACGGTGGTAGCCCCGGAACATTTGACCCGTTGGCTGAATGATATTCTTTCGTTAGCTTTTTTGAAATGGAATGAAGTCACCATTTTCCAAGTCTTTTATAAGAAGATGATAGGAAATGGTGACTTTCTGTCTTCTTCCATTTTGTATGTCTTATTTAATACACTATTTTGTGTCTTATTATTACTTGTTATTAGGGTAACCATACCAAAAAGTTGGCATTTCTTATATGGTTATGAATAAAATTTTTACTTCAGTAGCCTTGATTTCAAAAGGATGGCAATGATTGGTAATTTGTTAATTTAGAATGGGACAAACCTTCAGCAGAAATCAGATATATTTCTTTTTTCTACTTTATCACCCACGTTTTCCATTATTACTGATTACAAATCCTTTTCTCTTTCGTCTTATTATTGTATTTTTGAATTAACAACTTCACAAAACCAAATAAAAATGAAGAAGAAGCATGTACTTTTAGCAGCTTTCGCTGCAACAATGTTGACTCCGACTGTTGCATGGGCGCAATACCCACAGATAACTGGCGAAGCCAAAGAAAACTATACGAAAATGATGACCGAAGAGCGGAAACGTTCTGACGAAGCATGGGCAAAAGCGTTGCCGATAGTACAAAAAGAAGCTAGAGAAGGACGCCCTTATATTCCTTGGGCTGGTCGCCCGTACGATTTGCCACAGGCTGATATCCCTTCATTCCCTGGTGCTGAAGGTGGTGGTATGTACAGTTTCGGTGGCCGTGGCGGCAAAGTGATAACTGTAACAAATTTGAATGACCGTGGACCGGGCTCTTTCCGTGAAGCATGTGAAACTGGTGGTGCGCGTATTATCGTGTTCAATGTTGCCGGCATCATCCGTTTGGAATCTCCGATTATCGTCCGTGCTCCTTACGTAACTATTGCAGGACAAACAGCTCCGGGAGACGGTGTTTGTATTGCCGGAGAATCATTCTGGGTAGATACACATGATGTAGTCGTTCGTCATATGCGTTTCCGTCGTGGAGAAACGAAAGTATGGCATCGTGATGACTCTTTCGGTGGTAACCCTGTTGGTAATATAATGATCGACCACTGCTCCTGTACTTGGGGACTGGATGAGAACATATCTTTCTATCGCCATATGTATGATCCGAGTGAAGGACAGTATGAAAGCAAAGACTTGAAGCTTCCTACTGTAAATGTAACTATTCAGAATACTATTTCTGCGAAAGCATTGGATACATACAACCACGCATTCGGTAGTACCCTGGGAGGTGAGAACTGTGCATTTGCCCGCAATCTTTGGGCTAGCAATTCCGGACGTAATCCTTCTATCGGTTGGAACGGGATATTCAATTTTGTCAACAATGTAGTATTCAATTGGGTTCACCGTTCTTCTGACGGTGGCGATTATACTGCGATGTTCAATATGATTAATAACTACTACAAACCGGGACCTGCCACTCCTAAAGACTCTAATGTAGGACATCGTATCTTGAAACCGGAAGCGGGACGTAGCAAGCTGGATCATAAACAATATGGACGGGTATATGCTGACGGAAATATCATGGATGGCTATCCTGAAATTACGAAAGATAACTGGAATGGTGGAATCCAGATTGAAGATCAACCGAATACAGACGGATATACCGAGTATATGCGAAGCTATCGCCCGTTTGAAATGCCTTATATCAATATAATGAGTGCCAGCGACGCTTATGATTATGTGCTGAAGCACGTAGGCGCTAATATCCCTTGCCGTGATATTGTTGACGAACGTGTGATTGAAGAAGTCAGAACAGGTATTCCTTATTATGAAAAGAAACTTCCTAAAGACGCCTATGGTGATTTGACAGGTTTGTCTCCTAAGTCAATGGGCGAAGACGGACAGTTCAAATATCGTCGTTTACCGAAAGATTCTTATAAGCAAGGCATTATTACCGATATCCGCCAAATGGGTGGTTATCCTGAATACAAAGGTACTCCTTATGTAGATACGGATAAAGATGGTATGCCGGACGAATGGGAAATCGCTAACGGATTGAATCCGAATGACCCAAGTGACGCCAACAAGGACTGTACAGGCGACGGATACACTAATATTGAAAAATATATCAATGGTATCAGCACAAAGCACAAAGTAGACTGGCGTGATTTGAAGAACAACTACGATACTTTGGCTGAAAAAGGAAAATTAATGTAATCGGTAATCAATGAAAAAGATATTAATAATTTCTCTACTGTTACTTTGTGGCTGGATGTCTGCCGGAGCAGTTGACTTGAACAAAGAAAACCGTGACCCCAAGTATGTGGAGTCTATCGTCAGTCGCTCACAAAAGATTGTCGATAAGCTTGGAATTACAGATGCAAAAGTGGCTGAAGATGTCCGTAATATCATTGCCAACCGTTATTTTGAGTTGAATGATATCTATGAAATACGCGATGCAAAAGTCAAAAAAGTAAAAGAATCGGGATTGGCCGGTGACGCTAAGGCTGAAGCATTGAAAGCTGCTGAAAATGAAAAAGATGCAGCGTTATACCGCTCTCATTTCGCGTTTCCTGCAAATTTGTCTCTTTTCCTTGACGAAAAACAGATAGAAGCTGTGAAGGACGGTATGACCTATGGAGTGGTGAAAGTGACTTACGATTCGCATCTTGACATGATTCCTACTTTGAAAGAAGAAGAAAAGGCACAAATTTATGCTTGGCTGGTAGAAGCCCGTGAATTTGCCTTGGATGCTGAAAATTCAAATAAGAAACACGCAGCTTTCGGAAAGTATAAAGGGCGTATCAATAATTATCTGGCTAAACGCGGATACGACTTGAAGAAAGAACGTGAAGAATGGTACAAACGTGTGAAGGCACGTGGAGGATCTTTATAAGGTTCTCTTCCATAATTTAAATGGTTAGTTTGTTTGATGACGGAAAGGGTGGCTCGGAGAGTCGCCCTTTTGTCTTATATAAATTTAGAATCTGACGAAACTTCGAATCTGTTTGAGTACAAATTAGAGCTTTTATCGTCTTTTCCATATAAAGGATACAATTATAGATTATAATAGAAATGAAAAAGTTAAGAAATACATTAGCTGCAATAGGTATTTTGTTCTTGGCTTCTTGTGGGGGAAGCAAAGACTATTATATGTTCACTTCATTCCATGAACCGGCTGACGAGGGTTTAAGATATTTATATAGTGAGGACGGAATGCAATGGGACAGTATTCCGGGAGTTTGGTTGAAGCCGGAACTGGGACAGCATCGACTGATGCGCGACCCTTCCATGGTGCGCACTCCCGACGGGACTTTCCATTTGGTCTGGACTACGAGTTGGAAAGGTGATTTGGGATTCGGTTATGCAAATTCCAAAGATCTGGTTCATTGGTCGGAACAACAGATGATTCCTGTCATGGCAGATGAACCGACTACCGTTAATGTATGGGCTCCGGAAATTTTCTATGATGATGATAGTGGGCAGTTTATGGTGGTGTGGGCTTCTTGCATTCCCGGTCGTTTTGAGAAAGGGATAGAAGAAGAAAACAATAACCACCGTTTGTATTATATCACAACAAAGGATTTTAAGACAGTTTCAAAAGCGAAAGTCTTATATGATCCGGGCTTTAGCACGATTGACGCTGTTCTTGTGAAACGGGCAAAGAATGATTATGTGATGGTACTCAAAGATAATACACGTCCGGAGCGCAATCTGAAAATAGCTTTTGCAGATTCCCTGACAGGGCCTTATTCGCCCGCATCACAACCCTTCACCGAATCCTTTGTAGAAGGGCCGACCGTAGAAAAGATAGGAGAGGACTATCTCATTTATTTTGATGTTTATAAGAAGAAAATATACGGAGCTATGCGTACGAAGGACTTTCGGAATTTTACCGATATCACAAATGAAGTAAGCATACCTGCCGGACATAAACACGGAACAATTTTCAAAGCTTCTGAATCGGTGGTTAAGACACTGTTGGAAGAGAGTAAGAAGAAATAAATTAAAATCTGAAATAGATCATGAACAACTCTACAAAGATTCTCTTTGCACTGGCTGCCGGGTGGCTGACAGCTACGGTTTCGGCACAAGACAGAATCCATTACACAGGGAAAGAAATCTCAAATCCGACTTATCATGACGGGCAACTGTCGCCGGTAGTAGGAGTACATAATATTCAATTGGTACGGGCAAACCGGGAACACCCCGATGTCTCTAACGGCAATGGCTGGACTTACAACCATCAACCGATGCTGGCTTATTGGAACGGTCAATTCTATTACCAATACCTGGCTGATCCCTCGGACGAACACGTCCCGCCTTCCCAAACATTCCTGATGACATCAAAAGACGGTTATCAATGGACAAATCCCGAAATTGTATTTCCACCGTATAAGGTACCGGATGGATATACCAAAGAATCCCGTCCGGGTATGCAGGCTAAAGACCTGATTGCCATCATGCACCAGCGCGTGGGCTTTTATGTCTCTAAATCCGGTCGTTTGATAACGATGGGTAATTACGGAGTTGCTCTGGATAAGAAAGACGACCCGAATGATGGAAACGGCATTGGCCGTGTAGTACGCGAAATAAGGAAAGACGGTTCGTTCGGACCTATCTATTTCATTTATTATAATCACGGATTTAACGAAAAGAATACCGACTATCCGTATTTCAAAAAAAGCAAAGACCGTGAATTTGTAAAGGCTTGCCAGGAGATTCTCGATAATCCGTTGTATATGATGCAATGGGTGGAAGAGGCCGATCGTGAAGACCCTATCATTCCATTGAAAAAAGGATATAAAGCATTCAACTGCTACACACTCCCTGACGGAAGAATCGCCAGCCTTTGGAAACACGCACTGACTTCCATCAGCGAAGATGGCGGACATACTTGGGCGGAACCTGTGCTTCGTGCAAAAGGTTTTGTTAATAGTAATGCAAAAATATGGGGGCAACGTTTGAGCGACGGTACATATGCTACAGTATATAATCCCTCGGAATTCCGTTGGCCGCTTGCTATCTCATTGAGCAAAGACGGACTGGAATATACAACACTGAACCTGATACACGGTGAAATCACACCAATGCGTTACGGTGGAAATTATAAATCATACGGTCCCCAATATCCTCGTGGCATACAAGAAGGAAACGGAGTGCCTGCGGACGGTGACTTATGGGTTTCTTATAGTGTGAACAAGGAAGATATGTGGATCTCCCGTATTCCCGTACCGGTGGAACTCAATGCCTCCGCACATGCCGATGATGACTTCTCAAAATCGAAAGCGATTGCGGAACTTACCAATTGGAATATTTATTCTCCAGTCTGGGCTCCGGTTTCTTTGGATGGACAATGGCTGAAACTGCAAGATAAAGATCCGTTTGATTATGCGAAAGTGGAACGTAAAATTCCTGCTTCTAAGGAACTGAAAGTCTCATTCGATTTACAAGCCGGACAGAATGATAAAGGTACACTCCAGATAGAATTTTTGGATGAGAACGGAGTTGCCTGTTCCCGTATGGAGCTAACCAATGATGGCATTTTCCGTATGAAAGGCGGTTCCCGGTTTGCGAATATGATGAAGTATGAAGCCGGGAAAACCTATCACGTAGAAGCAGTCCTGTCAACGGCAGACCGTAATATCCAGGTATATGTGGATGGTAAAAGGGTAGGGCTGCGTATGTTCTATGCACCGGTGGCTAGTGTCGAAAGAATTGCTTTCCGTACAGGCGTGCCACGTACATTCCCGACAGTGGATACTCCTGCCGACCAGACTTATGATTTGCCGGATGCAGGTGAACAAGAACCTTTGGCTGAATATCGCATAGCCAATGTGAAAACATCTTCTACAGACAAGGACGCGTCTTCCGCTTTTCTGAAATATGCGGATTTCAGCCATTACGTAGATTATTTCAATGGAATGGAAGATGAGAATATTGTCCAGGCAATTCCTAATGCCAAGGCTTCTGAATGGATGGAAGAGAATATTCCTTTGTTTGAATGTCCGCAACGTAATTTTGAGGAAATGTATTATTACCGCTGGTGGTCATTGCGCAAACATATCAAGAAAACTCCTGTGGGATATGGTATGACGGAATTTCTGGTACAACGTTCCTATTCGGATAAATATAACCTGATTGCCTGTGCTATCGGACATCATATTTATGAAAGTCGTTGGTTGCGTGATTCCCAATATTTGGATCAGATTATCCATACCTGGTATCGCGGTAATGATGGCGGTCCGATGAAGAAAATGGATAAGTTCAGTTCATGGAATGCGGATGCAGTGCTGGCACGCTATATGGTAGATGGTGATAAAGACTTCATGTTGGATATGAAGAAAGATTTGGAAACCGAATATCAACGTTGGGAACGTACAAACCGTCTGAAAAACGGATTGTATTGGCAAGGTGACGTACAAGATGGTATGGAAGAGTCCATCAGCGGCGGCCGTAGGAAGAAGTATGCCCGTCCTACTATCAACAGTTATATGTATGGCAATGCGAAAGCACTTTCATTGATGGGAATCCTTTCCGGTGATGAAGGAATGGCGATGAGATATGGCATGAAAGCTGATACTCTGAGAACTTTGGTCGATACCGAATTGTGGAATACACGCCATCAGTTCTTTGAAACAATGCGTACGGATTCTTCTGCTAATGTCCGTGAAGCTATCGGTTATATTCCGTGGTACTTCAATTTGCCGGATACAGCGAAGATGTATGAGGTTGCATGGAAAGAGATTATGGACGAAAAAGGCTTTTCATCTCCTTACGGACTGACTACTGCCGAACGCCGCCATCCGGAATTCCGTACGCGTGGAGTGGGGAAGTGTGAATGGGACGGAGCCATCTGGCCGTTCGCCTCTGCACAGACATTGACGGCAATGGCTAACTTTATGAATAATTACCCGCAAACGGTATTGTCCGACAGCGTATATTTCCGCCAAATGGAATTGTATGTGGAATCACAATATCATCGTGGACGTCCGTATATCGGCGAATATTTGGATGAAGTGACAGGTTATTGGTTGAAAGGGGATCAGGAACGCAGCCGCTATTATAATCATTCTACTTTCAATGACTTGATGATTACAGGATTGATCGGATTACGTCCGCGTTTGGATAATACGATAGAGGTGAATCCGTTGATTCCGGTAGATAAATGGGATTGGTTCTGTTTGGATAATGTATTGTATCATGGGCACAATCTGACCATTCTTTGGGATAAGAATGGCGACCGCTATCATTGTGGAAAAGGATTACGCATTTTTGTCGATGGCAAAGAAGTAGGACATGCGGATACATTGACAAAAGTCGTTTGCGAGAATGCTTTAAAGTAGACACAAATCATATATTTCTGACAGAAGAACAGAAGAACAAAAGTTTTTAAAACTGTTTATTAATCACTTAACATCTGTTCTTTTGTCCTTCTGTCTGATAAAAAATAAGGAAAACGAATAATGGCTTTAAAAAAATATCTTCTTCTTTTTCTTTGTCTACCCTGTATGGTACAGGCAAAGAATATAACAATCACCCGTCTTACCTGTGAAATGCAGGAAGGGTTGGTCGTGGTTGAAGGTGCACCCCGTTTGGGATGGGTGATGGAGTCACCGGAAAATGGGACACGACAATCTGCCTATGAGATTGATATTCGGGAAGCTTTCACGGGACGTCAAATATGGAATAGCGGCAAAGTCAATTCTTCACAGAGCCAGTTGGTTTCAACGGAAGGAGCGAATATAGGTTCTGACAATCCGTTCAATTATGTTTGGCGTGTCCGTGTTTGGGATGAAACGGATACTCCTTCCGAATGGAGTCGTGAAGCGAAGTTCCGTTCTGTCTCCTCAAGACTTTCCGACGGAAAATGGATTGGAGCTATCACCCGTCAGAATGCACATTTGCCGGAAGGGCGTAAATTTCACGGCAGCGAACTGAAGAAGCCGGAAGTGAAAGCCGCTTGGGAAGCGGTGGATACTTTGGCGAAGAAAAGCATTTATTTGCGAAGAACGTTTTTGCTGGATGACACAGAGAAAACGAAGATTCATAAGTCGCGGGATGAGTTCCGGAATAAGTCCGGTGATAAGTCCGGCAAGAAAATAGCCGAAGCGACTGCATATGTTTGCGGCTTGGGATTCTATGAATTCTATCTGAATGGAAAGAAAGTCGGTAATAGTGAGTTTGCTCCGCTTTGGAGTGATTACGATAAAAGTGTTTATTATAACACATATGATGTAACGGAACAATTGCGGTATGGTGAGAATGCTGTTGGAATCTTATTGGGGAATGGATTCTACAATGTTCAGGGGGGACGTTATCGTAAGTTGCAGATAAGTTTCGGCCCCCCCACACTTTTATTTGAACTGGTCATCAATTATGAGGATGGAACACGTACAATCGTCCGTTCTGATAATGAATGGAAATATGATTTGAGTCCGGTAACGTTCAACTGTATTTACGGTGGCGAAGATTATGATGCCCGCCGCGAACAGAAAGGATGGAATCAGACAGGATTTGATGATAGTCATTGGCGTCCGGTGGTAATGCAGGAAGCCCCTAAAGGGGTGCTTCGTCCACAGATGGCGCCACCCGTGAAGATAATGGAACGGTATGATATCCAAAAGGTGAGCAAACTGGATACCGAACAAGTGGCGGCTGCTTCCCAATCGACCAAACGGACGGTGGACCCTTCCGCTTTCGTACTGGATATGGGACAGAATCTGGCTGGTTTCCCCGAAATAACAGTACGTGGAAAGCGTGGACAAAAAATAACTTTACTGGTAGCCGAAGCATTGACAGATGAAGGCGCTTGTAACCAGCGCCAGACGGGACGTCAGCATTATTATGAATATACATTGAAAGGGGATGGCGATGAAACCTGGCATCCTCGTTTTTCCTATTACGGTTTCAGATATATCCAAGTGGAAGGTGCTGTATTGAAAGGGCAGAAGAACCCTCATAAATTGCCTGTACTAAAGAATATCCAATCCTGTTTTGTCTATAATTCGGCAAAGAAGGTATCTACGTTCGAATCATCCAACCCTATCTTTAATGCTGCCCATCGTTTGATAGAGAAAGCTGTCCGCAGCAATATGCAATCTGTATTTACCGACTGTCCGCACCGCGAAAAGCTGGGATGGCTGGAACAGGTACATCTGAACGGGCCGGGACTACTCTACAATTATGATCTGACAGCCTACGCTCCGCAGATTATGCAGAATATGGCGGACGCGCAACACTCCAATGGAGCGATGCCGACGACAGCTCCAGAATACGTGGTTTTTGAAGGTCCGGGAATGGATGCTTTTGCGGAATCTCCCGAGTGGGGCGGTTCTTTGGTCATTTTCCCGTTTATGTATTATGAAACGTATGGGGATGATTCGTTGATAAAGAAGTATTATCCGAATATGCGTCGTTATGTTGACTATCTGAAGACACGGGCGGATAACGGTATCCTTTCCTTCGGACTGGGAGACTGGTATGATTATGGGGATTTCCGTGCTGGATTTTCACGGAATACACCTGTGCCACTGGTAGCGACTGCGCATTATTACATGACTGTCATGTATTTGATAGAAGCTGCAAAGATGGTGGGCAATGATTTTGATATTCGTTATTATAGCTCTTTGGCAGATGATATCAGGATTGCATTTGACAAGCGTTTCCTAAACAATGATACAGCACAGTATGGTACAGGAAGCCAGTGCAGCAACGCACTTCCTTTATTCCTGCATATGACGCAGGATAAGAAAGTGTTTATGAATCTGCTAAAAGATATAGAAGCACACGGCAATCGGCTGACTACCGGAGATGTGGGTAATCGTTACCTGATTCAGGCATTAGCCCGTAACGGCCGGCATGAGTTGATATATAAAATGTTCAACCACGAAGAAGCGCCTGGTTATGGTTTCCAACTGAAGTTTGGAGCAACAACCCTGACTGAGCAATGGGATCCGCGTCAAGGCTCTTCCTGGAATCACTTTATGATGGGGCAGATTGACGAATGGTTCTTCAATTCCTTAGCCGGCATCCGTCCTAATGCCGCATCTGGATTCGGAAATCAGCAAAACGATTCAAAGCAAGGCTATCAGAAATTTGTCATTGCTCCGAAACCTGTGGGGGATTTGAAGTTTGTCAACTCATCGTATGAGACTTTATATGGCACTATTGTTGTGGATTGGATTCGTAAGGACGGAACTTTCACTTTGAACATATCTGTTCCGGTGAATACCACTGCAGTTGTTTATCTTCCGGGAGAGAAGAAACCGAAAGAAGTACAAAGTGGTACATATAAATTTGTATGTGCAGAATAAAAGAATCTTTTGCATATATTTGTCGAATGAAAAACAATGTATTCTTTAGAAGGTAACGGAGAAATTATACTTAATAATATAAACTATGAATTTACGAATAACCCTTATTTCCTTTCTTTGCTTCTGTGCAGCAACAGTCCTTCGTGCCGAACGGGTAGATATGTTGAAAGCCGGTGCAAAAGCAAATGGCAAGACCCTTAATACAAAGTTGATCAATACCACAATCGACCGCCTCAGTCGTGGCGGCGGTGGCACGCTTTTCTTTCCTGCGGGAACTTACCTGACGGGAAGTATCCACATGAAAAGTAATATAACACTGGAACTGGAAGCCGGAGCCACTTTGCTCTTTTCCGACAACTTTGATGACTATCTTCCCTTTGTGGAAGTCCGCCACGAAGGAGTGATGATGAAGAGTTTCCAGCCTTTGATTTCTGCGGTAGATGCCGAAAATATAACTATCAAAGGAGAAGGGACATTGGACGGGCAAGGCAAGAAATGGTGGACGGAGTTTTTCCGGGTCATGATTGACTTGAAAGATAACGGTATGCGTGATATAAACAAATACCAACCCATGTGGGATGCCCAAAACGATACGACTGCCATTTATGCCGAAACGAATAAAGATTATGTGAATACTTTGCAGCGTCGTTTTTTCCGCCCTCCGTTTATACAGCCGATTCGCTGTAAGAGAGTGAAGATTGAAGGAGTGAAAATCGTCAATTCCCCTTTTTGGACGGTAAATCCTGAATTTTGTGAGAACGTGACTATGAAAGGTATTACCATCAATAATGTTCCTTCTCCCAACACGGACGGTATTAATCCGGAATCGTGCCGGAATGTACATATCAGCGACTGCCATATTTCCGTCGGTGATGATTGCATTACAATCAAATCGGGAAGGGATGCACAAGCCCGCCGTTTGGGTGTACCTTGCGAGAATATCACCATAACGAACTGTACAATGCTTTCCGGACACGGTGGCGTTGTGATAGGTAGCGAAATGAGTGGAAGTGTACGCAAAGTTACTATCTCCAACTGTGTGTTTGACGGAACAGACCGTGGGATACGTATCAAGTCTACCCGTGGAAGAGGTGGAGTCGTTGAAGACGTCCGCGTCAGCAATATTGTGATGAGCAATATCAAGCGGGAAGCTATCGTGCTGAATCTGAAATACAGTAAGATGCCGGCAGAGCCCAAAAGTGAACGTACCCCTATATTCCGCAACGTACATATCAACGGAATGACTGTAACAGATGTGAAGACACCTGTCAAAATCGTAGGTTTGGAAGAAGCTCCTATCTCTGATATTGTATTGCGTGACATTCATATCCAAGGCGGAAAGCAGAAATGTATCTTTGAGAATTGCGAACGCATCACGATGGATGATGTAATCGTCAATGGTGAAGAAATCAAACTAGATTAAGACAGAATCAAATCAATTAGAAAATGAAACGAATCCTTTTTACGATGCTTCTTGCCGCGTCCCTTTCGGCAGAAGCGCAAACACAAACATATGAGACGGAATTTGCCCGTCCCCTGAATGAAGTGCTGACGGATATTCAGAATCGTTTTGGAGTCCGTTTGAAGTATGATATTGATACGGTAGGCAAAGTTTTGCCTTATGCTGATTTCCGTATCCGCCCTTATTCGGTGGAAGAATCGCTGACAAATGTATTGGCTCCTTTTGATTATAAGTTTGTCAAGCAGAAAGGGAATATGTATAAGTTAAAAGCTTATGAGTATCCACGTCGTACGGATGCGGACGGAGAAAAGATGCTGGCTTATCTCAATACGCTATATGCGGACAAACAAGCCTTCGAACTTCGTACTGATTCTCTAAAAAAGGAAGTCCGCCAACGTTTGGGAGTTGATGCTTTACTGTCCCAATGTGTGAAGTCAAAGCCTATTCTTTCAAAGATACGTAAGTTTGACGGTTACACCGTACAGAATTTTGCGCTTGAAACGTTGCCCGGATTATATGCCTGCGGTTCTATCTATGCACCTCAATCAAGAGGAAAACATGCGCTGATTATTTGTCCGAACGGACACTTTGGTGGCGGCCGTTATCGTGAAGACCAACAGCAACGTATGGGGACACTAGCCCGTATGGGAGCTATTTGCGTAGATTATGATTTGTTCGGATGGGGCGAGTCTATTCTGCAAGTGGGGAGTGCGGCACATCGCAGCAGTGCGGCACATACTATTCAGGCTATGAATGGTTTGCTGATTCTTGAATTTATGCTTGCTTCCCGCAAGGATATTGATACCAGTCGTATAGGAGCGAATGGCGGTTCGGGCGGCGGCACACATACTGTTTTGTTAAGCGTGTTGGATGACCGCTTTACAGCATCCGCACCGGTTGTAAGTCTGGCTTCTCATTTCGATGGCGGATGCCCTTGTGAAAGTGGGATGCCTATCCAACTTTCGGCAGGTGGAACTTGCAATGCGGAGTTGGCGGCGGCTTTTGCTCCCCGTCCGCAATTGGTTGTTTCGGACGGTGGCGACTGGACGGCAAGCGTCCCTGCATTGGAATTTCCTTATTTGCAACGGATATACGGCTTCTACAATGCAACGGATAAAGTAACGAATGTGCATCTTCCGAAAGAAAAGCATGATTTTGGGCCTAATAAGCGAAATGCAGTTTATGATTTCTTCGCAGATGTATTTGACTTGGATAAGAAGATGCTGGATGAGAGCAAGGTTACGATTGAACCGGAATCTGCGATGTACAGTTTCGGAGAAAAAGGCGAGTTACTTCCTGAAAGTGCCATCCGTTCATTTGATAAAGTAGCTGCTTACTTTGACAAGAAAGCGTTTGCCAAACTAAACTCGGATACTTCTCTTGAGAAAAAGGCGATGGATTGGGTGGCTTCATTAAATCTGGAAGATGAAAAGAAAGCCGGGTTTGCCGTGACAACTATTTATAATCATCTGCGTCAAGTACGCGACTGGCATAATGACCATCCTTATACAACGATTCCTGCCGGTATCAATCCGTTGACAGGTAAGCCATTAAGCAAGCTCGACCGTGAAATGATTGCCGATTCCGCCATGCCGAAAGAAGTGCATGAAAGACTGATGAAAGGTTTGCGCAGAGTGCTGACAGAAGAACAGATAGAGCAGATACTTGATAAATATACGGTTGGCAAGGTAGCATTTACTTTGAAAGGGTATCAGGCTATTGTCCCCAATATGACCGAAGAAGAAACAGCGTTTGTCCTGGAACAATTAAAGCTGGCGCGTGAACAGGCTATTGACTATAAGAATATGAAGCAGATTTCTGCTATCTTTGAAATCTATAAAACCAAATGCGAACAGTATTTCAATGAACATGGCCGCAACTGGCGTCAGATGTTCAAAGATTATGTGAATAAGCGAAATGCAGAAAAGAAGGCTCAGGGAAAGAAGAAATAAAAGCGAGGGTAAGCTCTTTGCCACCATATATATCAGAGTCTAATCCGGGATTATTAAGAAGGATATAATAGAGCTATGCTTTGCGACTGACAAAGCATAGCTTTATCATATCTAAAGCATAGCTTTAGCCCTCAAAAAACGCTGCTATAATTTAACGTGAGTTCGACATAAAATCAAAAGATAGTAAGTTGCCCGTCATTGATAAAGTTCACTTCAATGGCGGGTTTC
>ENA-UEPG01000091-UEPG01000091.1-human-gut-metagenome-genome-assembly--contig:-NODE-91-length-97724-cov-20.633465_pt1 | contig 97724 bp, 74 predicted proteins | sample MGYA00242893_ERZ507902 | MGnify/ENA primary metagenome ERZ507902 (study PRJEB26167, sample SAMN06115491) | human gut metagenome | host: Homo sapiens | place: China:Gansu | collected 2015-04-23 | study...
GCGGAAGCCAAAGAAGCCCGATCCATCAATAAGGCATTATAGTACCAATCCGGTAATTGGTATTGAGCATCAAAAGAGGAACGGAAATCAAGTAACATGCTTGGCATCACCCAAAGGATCAAGCACAATCCACCCGTAATCGCTAAAGAAACGATTAACCCCCTTTTAAATAAAGCATCATCCACTTTTCCCGACACGATCTCTTTCAGCCCCCATATCGCTATGATGGGAAATACCATACCCGGAATAACCAAAGCCATCTCCACCGTACGGAATTTATTATACATCGGTAAATAATGGAACATAAAATCATTAAAACCATCAAAATTACGTCCCAAAGCCAAAAAAATCAAGAACACCGAACCAGCGAACAGCCACCACTTTATCGGGTTCCGGATCACGAACATTCCTATGATAAACAAGAAACAAACCAACGCTCCAAAATACACCGGTCCCGAAGTAAACGTCTTCTCCCCCCAATAGGTAGGAGCTTGTACTTCTTTTCCTACTTGAGCCCCCTTTGCCCTTAATTCCTTATACAATTCAGAGTCCGGTCCTAACATACCTCCGGATCCCCCTCCATAAGCATTAGGAACCAGCAATGTCAATAGCTCACCTTTACCATAGCTCCAGGCAAAAGCATAATCCTTATCCAGGCCCGAAGAGATTTTCTCTCCGGAAGCCGTAGTAGTAGTCAATTCCGTAGCACCACGGATAGAGTTCTTGCCAAGATCCCAATGAGCATACATATTTTGAGCGTTGGGAAGAATCGCTAATATAACGCAACCAACCATAATCACGGTCACTTTGCCTAACTCTTTGTATGTTTTCTCTCGTAGTTTAGCGAACACGTACCCCAGATAAACAAACAAACAAAGCAGCAATAAATAATAAGTGATCTGGATATGTCCATTCGATATGGATAAGGCAACTCCCAACAAGAATACGATTCCTCCCCACAAATACTTACGTTTGAACAGGAGCGCCATACCCGCAAGGGTTAGCGGCATATAGGCAATGACATATGCTTTCGTTATATGCCCGGCTTCTATAATGATTATATTATAAGAAGCTAACGCAAAAGCGATCGAGCCCGCAAGGGCCAGCCACCAATTCACCCCCATTACACACATCAATATATAAAAACATACCAAACCGGTAAATACCATGCCCGCATTCAAATAACCGATATCTTTTAATGGTGCCTCTAATAAAGTATACCCAGGCAACTTAGGGGCAGGATTCCCATATCCTCCCGCATAGGGCATTCCTCCAAACATGGCATCAGACCAAACGCTAAATTCACCGGGCTGGGCGGATTTCTCATATTTCTCCATCTGGCTACCTCCCATGCCAACAGCTTTCTCCATGTCTCCCTGACGAATCGATTTACCCTCAAATACGGCCGGGGCAAAATAAACCACTGTCAGCACCAAGAACACGGCTACAGCAGCGATATGCTTCCCCCATTTTTGCATTATACTCCGCATAAAACTTATTTATATTTAATTATTTATACTCTACCTTTAAACCATTTGGCAAAATAGAAACGTACGGCGAACCAACCATGCAATGCGATTGTCGAGACTTTCCCATAATATTTGCACATAATCTCATACCGCTCTTTCAAGGAAGCTTTCCGATTGGCGCTACTTAATCCTTCCTCCAAGAAGTCAGACAAAACCAGATGCGTATTATGCACTCTTTTCGCACGCTTCAGACATTGGATGCACCAATCATAATCGGCCGTCAAACGATAATCCGTATTATATAACGGAGCTATCTCCCGTTTTGATATAAACGACTGGTGACAAACCAACATTCCCATTCGAAAACCCTTCCAACTGAGTCTCTCCGGAGCCTTCAACCTGCGCATCCCCAACGATTTGCCCGCCGCGTCAACGATCCGGGTCTCTCCGTAAATCACGTCTGGCAAAGATACTTTCTTTTTCAAAGACGCCACAATTCTTTGCACGGTATCTGCGGTATAAAGTGTATCGCCCGCATTCAAGAACCACACATAGTCCCCCGTGGCTCGCCTTAAACCTTTATTCATGGCATCGTACAAGCCTTTATCAGGCTCGCTTATCCAAGAAGCGATACCGGACTCATATTGCTTGATGATCTCTACGGTCTTATCCTTCGACGCTCCGTCAATCAATATATACTCGATATTCGGATACGACTGGCTAAGTACGCTCAATATCGTACGCTCCAACCATCGCTCCGCATTATAGGTGATCGTTATGATCGAAAATGTAGGTTGCTGATTCATTTTTCCTTCTTTGTTTTATAAGCCTGTTTCGGATGATTTGGGGTATTGGGATATAAGCGCGTCAAACGCCCCGTTGACAGAAGCAAAGGTATAAACTCATTTTTTATATAAGCAGGATTTCTATTCACGAAAGACGCTATTTCTTCTATCGTTAAATAGGCATTCAAACAACAAGCTACTATAGAATCCATCATCTCTGCTTTACTCATTCTTCGGACTCTCTTTGAGGCCATATCCGAAGGTCGCAAGGTTTCATTCAAAGGTCGCAAGGTTTCACCTAAAGGTCGCAAGGTTTCACCTAAAGGTCGCAAGGTTTCACCTAAAGGTCGCAAGGTTTCATCCGCAACATAAGGCGATTCAACAATCTGTTTAGACATAAAAGTCAAATACAAGAATCCCATCTTATACTCATACACAGGAGCAGATAATCCCTCAGCTACACAGTTATCAATAATACGCTGTGTCCCTCTTCCCCAGCTTTCAATAAAACCAGCCTTGTAAAAGACATCCGCAATCAATTTATTATGAGGTCTGGAAGGGTGAGGCCTAGATAAGTCCTCTACCGTAATATCCTGCAAACGAGCCTCATTCCCCATTACTAACTTATCGTCATAAATACGGATTTGTATTTCGGAAGAGACAAAATATTCGCGATGAATAATCGAGTTCAATAGGGCTTCCCGCAAGGCCTCATAGGGATAAACTAATTTCTCGCGCCGATGAATCCCTTCATAAGATATATAACTTAACAAGTATTTTGTTCGCAAGATATCCAACGCCCGATCAACCTGCTGAATCAAATTGCCCTCAATGATATCAGTCGTCAGTACTTCAGTCTCCGAAAGGAACTTACCGATCTTTATCCGAGCCTGTAGCACATATTTTTGTACATTCTTTCCAAACAAGACCACAGCGGCTCTTTTGAATCTACCTCCGACTACTAAATTCAATCGTTTCATTAAAGCCAATATATCTGTTTCCTGCTCAATGGAAGGAACCCTATCCTTAGCTAATAACTTAAAACGTTCTACAGTTTCTATATCTATATCATCCAAAGAGAAATCTTCCTCAACCACACTCTCCCACGTCAGCCCCATTTTCGCAGCAAGAAACATATTCAACTGATTCCCCTGCAATTCAGAAGTAACACTTCCACTCCGAGTATAATATCGCCCGTGTACAGAAATCGGCATAGCAGAAGGCTGAACTTCTATCTCTAAATACTCTTTACCATTACTCTCTTTTAAATGGACAAGAGGCATAATTCCGGTTTTCTGGGCAATAAAATTAGGAAGTCTCTCTATTAGTTTCTCTGGATGCTCTATGCCAACAACCGTCCCATTATCATTTAAACCAATATACAACACGCCTCCCTGCGTATTACAAAAAGCAGAGACATAACGAGTATATTCGTCATGCCATGATTCCTTAAATTCGATATGCTGGTCTTCTTTCATTCTATTCACGCTTATTACACAGACTCTGATACAAAGCTATATATTTTTTGGCAATAATCGATTCCTTATAACAATCATGTACCTTGCGGATACAAGCCTCATCTAATCGCAAAGACTCTCGATTATCGATTACCCACTTGATACCCGTAGCCAAGTCATCCGTATCCTTATATTTCGCCAGGTATCCATTTTCCAAGTGGTTTATAATATCAGTCTGTCCGCTATTATCAAAACTCACCGCCGGACAACCACAAGCCATCCCTTCTATAATAGTCTGGCCAAAAGTCTCATACAAAGAAGCTACCACCGTTACGTCAGCTGCGGCATATAATTTCGCGATCATAGAAGGATCACTCAAAGATCCCATCCATACATAAGAAATCGGAATTTCCGACAAAAAAGAATCATCCCCTTTGATACCTCCAAACAAAACCAAGAAATAATCTTCCTCTCCTTTCCTCTCTTTCAATATAGATAAAGCCTTGACAAGATATTCAAAACCTTTAATCGGATCATTGATACGTGCGGCTCCCATCAAGATGATTTTCTTATCCAAAGGTAAAGATAAGCTCTTCCTAGCCTCCGCCTTATCAGAAAGTACAAACAGACTCGTGTCAATCACATTCGGAATCACCTCTACAGGCAACCTATTGGTCAACGCACTATCTTGAGCTTGTTGTCTTAACCAAGTACTTACCGCCACCAGTTGTATCTTAGAATCCGCTAAGAAACGTTTCTTATTAAAAACATGATACGACAAATCCTTTTTATCGCTCGAACTTAGGAAAGGACATTTTCCACATTCTTTCTTGAACCTCTCGCAACCGAACGAATAATGGCAAATCGCCGTACATGGCCACATATCGTGCATAGTCCAGACTACAGGCTTACCAATCCGTATCAACTTTTTTATATCATCTAAAGATAGAAATCCTTGATTAATCCAATGCAAATGAATAACATCCGCATTTTGGACTAATGGATGGGAGCTGAGATCTGTTCCCGTATTCGCAATAGAAACCTGGAACAAAGGTTTCCGCCGTAAATGATTAGAGAGAAAAATCACTAAACGTTCCCATACAAAACGCATAAAGTTAAACTTCTCCCTCAAGTTAGAATTATTGATCGAAACAACTCTTGGATCTCTGCTTTTTTGATCCCGCACAAGCATTGACACATTCGCACCAGACCTATTCAAAGCCTTCATCAAACGATTCGCAGCAACTGCAGCACCGCCTGTTAATTCTGCTGTATTTAATATCACTACATTCATCGCTTATCTATTATTTTCCTGCAACTATTTTTCTTAGTTTCAATCCATTCACTTATCCACCGGTTAATTCGCAAATCAAACGGAATTATCACTGACACTCAATAAGCAAGAAGCCACTTCTGAAGAAAAATGTTCCAAGTTATAAATCCTCTCAGCCAAGTATCTGCCAGCCTCCCCCATAGTTTTAGCTTCTTTAGGGTGGATTGCCACATACTCTATAGCTTTTTTCCAAGAATTAATATCTCCAAAAGGTACCTTCAATCCGATTTTTTCAACCTCCACATCAATCGGATAATTCATATTGTCAGTCGTAATAACAGGTAAACCCAAAGCCATAGCCTCTACCAATGTTGTTAATCCTACCGTATAAGGAAGATCATAAGTACTAATGACTATCGCTTTCGCATCGTTCGTGATAAGCGCAATCTCTTTATACTCCATATCGACGAAATGAATACGCACATTACTTTTGAGTATATCATTTAACTGCATTGTAAAAATAGATTTATAATCAACAGCTCCCACTTTCGCTCCCAAATAAATCTCACACATCTCTTTTGTTTCGGAAAAAGCCTTCACTAAAGTAATAAGATCTCTGTTCTCTCTACCTGTAGATATAAAAAAATCTTTACTTTTTCTTTGTTTCAAAAGGCTGTCATAGAAAGCCAAATCTGGCCCCCAATGCGTCAACACCGCATCTTTTCTTTTTATCTTACCTGTTCGCAAAGACGCATCCAACAGAGGCTGACTAAAGAAAAATAATTTATCTATTCCTCTATAAAAGAATGAGGATATAATATTTCTGATTTTATTGGAGGAATTCGTTACCGCAGTATGATGCCAAATAACTATAGGTTTGCTAAACAACCCTAAAGCTCTTAAGAATATCACCAGTTCCAGTCCTCGATGCGTTGCTCCATAAATCGCATCAAATTGATTAAACATAGACAATATGCTAATTAAATTGTAACACATCAATTTAAGTCGATTCTTATAAGGGTTAAAAGGTATTTCAAAGCTAACTCTTTTGATACCGAATTTTTCAAAATGAGTAAATCCATATAGAAGATGACCAGGATAATCTCCCTTTTTCCATGCTTGAAAATACGTCTCTACTGGAATTGTATGATAAAAAAGAACTCGCATAAAGCAATCTAAAAATTATCGAATCCAAACCTTAATTAAACAAATGTACTCTTCAGATAGAATTTGTGTGTGTTTTTAATCGTTTCCACAAATCATGTATCCATGTATATTTCAGCCACTTTGCAAGGAAGCCGCCATTAATCTTATCTTGAAAAACACGATGATTCTTTAATAACTCTGCATTATAACCATTAAAAGGAATAAATTGAGTTGGTTGATTACGAATATCCAATTCTGGCTTAACCCACCACGTACCATTGTTCTCCCCGCAATGCTCTCCTGTTCCGTCAAAGCCCCAATTTTGAGTTTTGGAAACAGTCGGAAATACAGAGCATAACCCCCATTGAAACATATGGAAATATACACGAAGATCCATCGCTTCTATCACCCTCCGAGAATCTGCCTTCAAAATACCTTTGATAAAAAAACCAATAGATACAAACGCTTTATAACGACAACGGTTTTTCTTCAATTCTGCCTCACGATCAAAATAATCTAAATTCACTTTTTCCCAACGATCCCGCCATGTAGCAAATCCCCAAGGAGAGTTACATGGATAAAAATAAACATCCTGCCTATAATCTTTAGGTAAAGGAAATGGCAAACTAAATCCACAAACAGCAAACACATTATCCATACCTTTATAATAGGCTAGTCCCTCGTTCATATAAGACAGGAAATTTTGTGCCACTATTATGTCATCCTCCAAGAATATAAAAGTATCATAAGTAAGCAATACCTCCTCTATCGCTGATTTAATCGATTCATGTGCTCCTAAGTTTTTCTCTCTAAACAGCAAACGAACCTCTTTAAAACCAGATATCGAAGATGCATATTTACGAACGTCATTTATTCGGGATTGGTGCTCGGACTTATAAGCTGCATCAGATACGATATACAACAGGGATTCAGCCGCTAATCTATTGTTTAACAATGCCTTTATATTCCTTTTCAAATGATCCAAACGATCATATACAGAAACAATGATAGGTGCGTAATTACCTTCTGACATATAAGTTATTTTGTAAATTTTAATAATTTTTTGCTTCGATCTCGCAATCTTCTTACCGGTACTCCAGCATAAATGCCCCATGAAGCCAAGGATTGATTAACAAAACTCATTGCTCCCACGACACTACCCTCCGCAACTGTTAAGCTCGGCATTACTACGCAAGAAGCCCCCACTTGAACATATTTTTGCAAAACAACCGGACCTCCCATCACATGTGTCATTTCTACCGGACACATTGGCCCAATCAGATAATCTCCTCCAAAATCATCAACAGCACTATAAATTGTAGTCCTTGCCGATACACCTGAATAATCTTCAATTGTGATTCCCATACCTCCATATAAAGCCACGTAAGCGGAAATATGAACTTGAGAACCAATTCCAATACAACCGGACAGGATACAAAAGTCATCAATCCTCACATTATCTCCAATCGATATCATAGCGGGAGAATAGATACTAGCCTTACGGCTCAACAGTACATTCTTGCCTATGGTAGCAAAACCTATATGTTCTAATTCAGATCGTGAATAAAAAGAATCCATAAACATCTTACTCTATTATTTGACCTATCACTCGCTCTACATCATCCTCACTCAAAGCATGGTGCATAGGCAAACAAATCACCCGCTCAGCCATCTTATACGCTTCTGGTAAATTATCCTTTCCTGCTGAATCCAATCCCCGATAAGTAGAGAACGTACTGATTAACGGATAAAAATAACGTCTTCCATAAACTCCTGCATTTTTCATCTTCTCATATAATGTATCACGACTCATACCATACATCCTTTCATCTATAAATATAGGAAAATAAGAATAATTAGCCTTAACCCCCTCTTTATCTTCAAAAAGATGAATGCCCGGGACCTCCTTTAGCGCCTCCCTATAACGTCTCGCCACTCGCTTTCGAGATTCTATAGCGACATCTACATGTTTCAGAGCCATCAGCCCATAAGCCGAACGTACCTCATCCATTTTCCCATTGATACCCGGAGCCACTACCGTTGTCTCATTAGCGAAACCAAAGTTCTTAATGTAATCAATGCGCTGTTTTGTCTCCGCATCATGACAAACCAAAGCCCCCCCTTCTATTGTATTATAAACCTTCGTAGCATGAAAGCTCAATGTAGCCATATCGCCAGCTGCAATAACAGACTCTCCATTTTTCTCTACACCAAAGGCATGAGCAGCATCATAAATGATTTTCAAGCCATAAGTGTCTGCTATTTGCTTAATACGATCCACGTCACAAGGCTGCCCATATACATGTACAGGCATTATTGCTGTTGTTTTCGGAGTTATTGCAGCCTCTATCTTTTCAGGATCCATATTTCCTGTCATAGGATCAACATCGACAAACACCGGTTTAATTCCATTCCACCAAAGCGCATGCGTAGTCGCCACGAAACTATAAGGTGTAGTTATAACCTCCCCCGTAATACGCATCGCTTGCAAAGCGCATATCAACGGTAAAGTACCATTCGTGAATAAACTGATATAAGGAATCTTCAAATATTCACAAAGTGCTCTCTCCAATTCTTGATGATAATACCCATTATTTGTCAACCATTTACGTCTCCAAATATCCTCCAAATAAGGGATAAACTCCTCTAAAGGAGGAATCAAAGGAGAAGTAACCGTTATTATATCATTCATATCTAAAATATTTTACAAACAACTCTTTTTGTTTTAAGCAATACATCTTGTATCCAATCCTTTGGATAAGTATCATAAGGTTTAATCAAGACACTTCGATATTCATCACAGTCCAAATCTACATATTTATCTATATATGATTTCACAAAGGGGAACAAATTATATTTAAATAACAAACGATTTCTAGCCTCTTTCAAGAATGGCAGTTTCTCCTGATAAATACGTTTAGAATCATTCAACACATTATTTATAAGCGCAATAGAACCTTGTTCATCATTAATATTCAAAGAAATCATAGCCTCTGAAGGGAAATAAGCATCAATGTTCTTGCAACCACAATAAATAGGTACCGTATATGCCAAAATAGCATCTGCTATTTTTTCTGTCCAATAATCATATTCATACGAGTTTTCAATGCAAATTGAAAACTCGTATGAAGCCAAGGCCTTGGCTTTGTCATCTACGGAACAAATGCCCTTTCCATAGAAATCTATCTCATCTCCATAAAGTTCACGGATCTTTCTCATCCAAGCAAGTCTTCTTGTATGCCCCGGCAAAAATGTACGACTAGAAGTTATAAAAGAAATTTTTCTTTTTTTCTCAGGAACTTCCATTTTCTCTATTTCTTCATAAGCATAAGACGGAGAAGCGGTTTGGAAGTTATAACCAAAATACCAAGGCAAAGCTTGTTGATCCCGATGATTGTTAGGATGCTTTAAGTTATGTGCTGATATCACATGATCGAATAAACTGATAAATGCTTGAGAATATACTTTCACAATAGGAGGTTCACCAGAGATAAAAAACAATCCTCCTTTACGGCATCTCAACGTATAAGGCTCACTTATATTTTCATATACTACAATAGCGTCCCACAACCGTTCCTCTTTGGAATTAAAAAAAAACCGAACTCCCCTAGATTCCCAATCTAAAGACAATTGTTTCTCAAAAAGCTCCGCAATTGGAGATATTATATTAATATTTAATTCTTTAACCATATAAGCTTTCTTTCAAAACTGTATTCTCAAAATATAGCAATCATACCATGAAATCTTTCAACATCATTTATTTCCTCCTCAAAAATTGTTCTGTTAAGGTTTTCTTCTTTGCAATAGAATAATCGATAGACGGAAAGAATTCATTCTTTTCAAAATCCACCCAATGAACATTTCCTAATTTTCTAATGCCTAAAACCAAACAAGGAGTAGAGGTTATCGTACCCAGCATCAACGAGGCCCTTTCCAACAACTCCATTGACGCAAAGAAATGAATCATCCTTTTACGCTTAATCAGTGGATCTGTTTTTGAAAACGCAGAATTATAATAACCTTTCTCATCTGATTGGCAGAATGTGAACCAATTATATTCTGGTGCCATTTTTCTCAAACACTTAATTATTTCATAATCATCAGTCAATACAAACACGTTCTTCAAATCCGTCACTTCCTTTATTTTTCGCAAATATAAGTCAACAGATAACAAATCATACTCTATAAACTTATCACCTCCTCGTATTTGACAACCAACATACTGCTCAGGTAGGGAGAATCCCTCTATCAAACTGCAAATTTCTTCTTTCACGGTTTTCTTGAAACGATATATGATGTTATAAATTACATTATAAGCTTGGATATAGTCTCCATCAATATCCAGTTCTGGTACATAATATCGTTTATTCTTGACACTTATTTTCTCAAACAAATCATGCGTATAATAATCAAAAGATTTTCCTTCTTGGAAAAACCGGATACACTTTGATACACCTATGAGTAAATCTGACTTTAATCGCCATCGCAATAATGAGCAACTCATTTTGTAAGAATCCGCATTTACGATCTTCCTCCATGAAACATAATGAGGGTGCCTGTTATAAATTCTATGAAATCGTTCATGCACTTCTTCACAGAATGGCTCAAAATAATCTTGCCAACCTTTTTCTATTCCAAAATTAGCATCATCAGAGTATAATTTAAATTGAATTTTATGCTCCAAACAATAAAGGATCATAAAAATCAAATCATTAAACTCACTGAAAAAACCAGCATCTATCCCCACATGATATACCAATATCGGTTTATATGACTCATTTAATTCTTTATATTTATTTAACAAATCCACACTATCCATTGTTTATGAAATTTATTATTCAACAATTCTATGTTCAATATATTATCATACTAATTCATAAATTATAACAGCTTGAATTTCAACCACGCTAGCCCTAATCGATTCGAAACATACAACCAAGCTAAACGCCACCAATCTTTCTGAGAATATTTAATCTGCTTACGTCGATGCAGCAAGAGATATATGTCTTCCGCCTTGCCGACAAAATAGCTGAGCCCCAATTCTTCACCCTCTCTTTTGCCCCCTCCACAAATCGCAGATACTACATTATCCGCATGTTGTCTATATCGAACCAGTTTATGATCACAAAGATAGATACCTCCGTTATGATAAGCCATAATCGCCAGCCATTGATCATGGTAATAATAATGAATCGGAAAAGGAAATAATATGTCTTTCAATGACGCACAAAACAAACAAGTACAGCCCATCACATTATTCAAGCCATAAAGATATGTAGCTAACGGAACCGAACAAGGGAAATCCAATCTCTCAGTCATCTCTCGCCCTTTCACATCCACATAACGGATATTTGAATGTACTAACGATACCTTCTTTTCACGCATTATATGCAACAAGATCTCCAATTTATTTCTCTCCCAGATATCATCTTGGTCTGAAGGAGCGATATAGTCACCTTCCGCTAAAGCAATCGCCTTCTCGAAATTACGCCGGACACCCAAACGAACCTCATTCCGTATAATCATCCAACGGATACTTGGATAGTCATCCGCAAACTCTCTTACAATATCCATCGTACGGTCGGTCGATTGGTCATCACACACTACGATCTGCCACGGTAGAATCGTCTGTCCAACGATACTCCGCAACTGCTCACGAATGAATTTCTCTCCATTATAAGTACATAATGCGACACTTATTTTATCCTTTCCTATCTTTACCTCTTTCATTTCCGACATTTATTAAGGAGTAAATTCACGCCTTCCAAGAATACGACAGAACGCAACCGCCATAAAGCGAACGCATAAAAAAGAATTGACAAACTAATTTTCAATAGTAACAATATATATAGATTCTCAATCTTAATCGTTAAGACATATACCACAAAGAAGACGAACAAAGTAACCACCAAATAAGGTAACACATCTTGCGCCAATTGTACCAAACGGACACGAATCAATCGATAAACCAAAAGATGCCACACAAATAACATAAATACATAAGTAAGCACATATGCAACAACCATACAAAGAATACCAAAAGATGCAGTAAGCCATAATATAGCCAATTGTAATATACCATGGAACACATTCGCATATAAAAACATATCCGATTTCCCGTGCGAGACAAGAACTTGGGTATATAGCAATATAATCGGTCCTATCGCCCCTTGAACGCACAATATTTGTAATATAGGTACACTTTCCAACCATTTATTGCCAATCGTGGCACAGATAAACTCCTCAGCTACAAAAGCCAATCCCAGCATAGCTGGAAACGACACGAACGCAGCGAAACGAACCATCTTGCGGAATACATTCCGCTGACGTTCCAAATCATCATTCACTTGCACGAATACAGGTTGCGCCACCGAATTGATCATATTGTTCAACATTGAACCTCCCATAGTCATCCACTTATTTCCTTGCGAATAATAGCCTAACACATTAGCGTTATATAATTTACCTAACAAAACAGAAAACACATTATTATTGACCTGTTGGAAAATATTCGTAAGGAACAACTTTACACTAAACGGGAACATCTCTTTCAGAGGTTCGATCGAAAAATCAAGACTAGGACGCCAAGATACAACCATCCATTTCAACAAAGATGCACTTGCCACATACACCGTACTTTGAATTGCCAATGCCCAATAAGCGAAACCATTGAATGCCAAAAGAACCCCGCACATACCCGACAAGAACAACGCAAAAACATCAATCTTCGCCTGCATCTTGACTTGTAATTGCTTAAATAAGATAACATGAGGAACAATCGCCATTCCAGAAAACAAAAAACTCGCAAATATTACCCGAGATAAATTAACCAGTTCTTGACGATCATAAAATGACGCAATCAGCGGAGCTGAAAAAAAAAGAACAATATACAAACAGATGCTTACAACAAAAGAAAACCAAAACACCGCATTATAATCCTTATGAGTAGCATCCAATTTGTTAGTCAAGGCTACCGAAAATCCGCTATTAATAATCGTACTAGCAATTCCACTAAATATCGCCAACATACCTACCAATCCATAATCCTCGGCATTAAGTGTACGTGCCAGATAAATACCAAACAACATCCCCAACAGCTGTTGCACACCATTACTTACCCCTCCCCAGAAGAGCCCTTTCGCTGTCTTATCTTTTAATGATTGTTCCGCCATTTGACATTTATGGTAAAAGTGCAACAAAGATAAACATTTACCTTTGGCTAACAGTGAAAAATGGGAAGCTTTTCTCTGCTTTATGTATATTTACGATCTTCCGCACATGATGTGGGAACAAAGAGTTATTGTAAAAATTCTTTTTATCCTTCGAACCCTCTTTATCTTCCATAGAAAAACACGTACGTGTTTTCTTAAAAACATGAGCAACTTTTCAAAAAAGACGTACATGTTTTCCGAGAAACATGCACGTCTTTTTGGAGCTCTGATTATCAAATAATTATAGCGACACACAAAATCATCACCTTATTGTAATGATTTCACATATCTACTCACTGCTATTTCACACTTTTCCCCGCATAAATCCTCCGTATAATATCCACCACCTTCATACCTTCCAAGACGTTGGTCGTTATGATCTCGCCGGGGGCGCCGGAAAGGACATTGACTACGTTACGGATCACGAAGTTGTGGTTTTGGGCGGAGCCTTTGTAAGGGCCATAATCATTGCCGGGGTTGGTAGGGGCCAATTCCGGCATTTCATACCCCTTGATATGGCAATATTCTACCTCATTCATATATTGACCGCCGATTTTCACGCTGCCATTCTCAGCCACGATCAGCATGCTGCTTTCCAGATTCTTGTTCCATACCGCCGTAGAGTAGCTCAAACTACCCATTCCACCGTTCACGAAATTAAAATTCACGAAACCGGAATCCTCAAAGGCGGTCAGTTTCTCGTGGTTGAAGTCGGCGAAACGGGTCTGGATATTACAGATATCCCCGAATAACCAGTACATAATGTCGATGAAATGGGAGAATTGGGTGAATAAGGTACCACCATCCAAGGCAGCGTCGCCATGCCATCCTCCAGGTTTATAGTAGCGTTCATCACGGTTCCAGTAGCAATTCAGCTGCACCATATAAATCTGGCCTAATTTTCCGGACTCAACCATCTCCTTGATCCAGACCGAAGGCGGGGAATATCGGTTTTGCATTACGCAAAATACCTGCTTACGGAATCTCAACGAGGTATAAACCACTTTCTCGGCATCCGCCAAGGTCAAGGCCATAGGCTTTTCTATGACCACATGATGTCCGCTCTCTATCGCTTGGATCGCCATCTCGGCATGTAAGCCGTTAGGTGTACAAATATTCACCACATCTATATCCAATCCCAAACGGAATAGTTCATCTATATCCCGGGCGAAAGGGACCGCATAAGCCTCGATCCCCAGCTCCTCTTTCGGACGGATATCACATAAAGCGACCAACTCCGCTCCTTCATCCCGGGTAATCATCTCGGCATGACGCTTACCTATATGACCACAGCCGATCACGGCGAAACGTATCTTCTTATTCATAAAACACTCTTTATAGATTCTATAATATAGGCCTGCTCCTCTTCTGTCATCTCCGTATGAATCGGCAAGGATAATACGGATCGGCTCAAGCGAGAAGCGACATTCAAATCCCCGGAAATCCGGCATCGACCCCTCATCACCTCTTGCTCCTGCAAAGGCAATGGATAATAAATCATAGAAGGAATGCCTCGTTCTTTTAACGCAGCTTGTACTTGATCCCTCTTTTCTACAGCTAGCTGTACCGTATATTGATGATAAACATGCGATGAAAAGGCTGATTTTAGTGGTTTGCGTACAGCATCCAATCCGGAAAAGGCAGCATCGTATCTAGCAGCCACTTTACAACGAGCGGCGGCAAATTCATCCAAATACCGAAGCTTAACATCTAAGACAGCGGCCTGCAAGGTATCCAAACGGGAGTTGCAGCCCACCAAAGCATGATGATATTTTACCTTTTGCCCATGATTGGCGATCATTCGCAGTCGTTCGGCCAATCGTGCGTCGGAAGTAAACATCGCCCCACCATCACCATAACAAGCCAACGGTTTCGAAGGGAAGAAGGAGGTCGTTCCTATAGAGGCGATCGTACAGGCTTTCTTCACCGTTCCATCCGAGAAAGTATAATTAGCACCGATGGACTGGGCATTATCCTCGATCACATATAGATTATGACGGCTGGCAATACGCAAGATCGGTTCCATATCACAACACTGGCCAAAAAGATGAACTGCGATAATAGCTCTCGTCTTTTCAGACAAGGCATCTTCTATCTTTTCCGGGTCTATATTGAATGTACCGGGATCTACATCCACTAATACCGGCACTAGGCCAAGAGCCAAAGCGACCTCAGCCGCGGCGATATACGTAAAAGCAGGAACGATCACCTCATCGCCCGGATGTAAGTCTAATGCCATCAAGGAGATTTGCAAGGCATCCGTACCGTTGCCGCACGGGATCACATAAGGAACACCTAAATAACCTGATAAATGGTTACAAAATTCTTTCACCTGAGGGCCATTGATAAAGGCACAAGCATCTATCACCGTTTGCATGGCGGGATTGATCTCGCTACGCAAACGTTCATACTGCCTCCGCAGATCTACCATCTGTATCTGTTTCTCTAGCATCTTATCCATTCAAAAAATAGGGCTATCCCGTCGTTAAAACGAAATAGCCCCCTCATTATTGCGTTTATCTTATTATTTCACCTCACTACCCGGTTTCACCTCTTTCTCCGGAGTGATAACGGCCAGCTTTCCATCGAAATTCTCGGCGGAGAGAATCATACCCTCGGAAACAATACCTTTCAGCTTACGGGGAGCTAAGTTAGCGATGAAGCAAACTTGCTTGCCTACCAATTCCTCGGGTTTATAATGCTGGGCGATACCCGACACGATCGTGCGTTTCTCCAGGCCATCGTCGATACGGAACTGAAGCAGCTTATCCGCTTTCGGAACCTTCACACATTCCAGAACCGTACCCACACGGATATCCAGTTTCATGAAATCATCGAACTCAATATTCTCACGGATCGGTTTCGCCTTATAATTCGCTTCCTCATTCGCTTTCTTCGTATCCAATAATTTCTGCACTTGGGCCTCGATCACGCTATCCTCTATCTTCTCGAACAACAACTCTGCCTTGCCCAATTGATGACCGGCCTCCAATAGATCCGTAGCACCTAGGCGATTCCATCCCAACGGCTCTACATTCAGCATCTTATTCAGTTTCTCCATGCTAAACGGCAAGAACGGCTCAAAAGCGATCGCCAGATTAGCCGTAATCTGCAAAGCGATGTTCATGATCGTAGCGACACGAGGCATATCCGTCTTCGCCAACTTCCAAGGCTCCATATCAGCGAGATACTTATTTCCGATACGGGCTAGGTTCATCGCCTCTTTCTGAGCGTCACGGAAGTGGTAGGTATCCAACAGGCGTTCCACGTTCTCTTTCACATCCGCGAAATCCTTCAAGGTCTGGCGATCATAATCTGTCAACTCGCCAGCCACCGGCACCTTACCCTCGAAATACTTATCCGTAAGGACTAACGCACGGTTCACGAAGTTCCCTAAGATAGCGACCAACTCATTATTATTACGAGCCTGAAAATCTTTCCATGTGAAATCATTATCCTTTGTCTCCGGCGCGTTGGCCGTCAAGACATAGCGCAACACGTCTTGCTTGCCCGGCATATCCACCAGATACTCGTTCAACCAAACCGCCCAGTTGCGGGAAGTAGAGATCTTGTCGCCCTCCAAGTTCAAGAACTCATTAGCGGGGACATTCTCCGGCAAGTTATAAGAACCTTCCGCTTTCAGCATGGAAGGGAACACGATACAATGGAACACGATATTATCTTTACCGATGAAATGGACCATTTTAGTCTCCGGATCCTTCCACCAAGTCTCCCAGCTATCCGGCAGCAACTCTTTCGTATTAGAGATATAACCGATCGGAGCGTCGAACCAGACATACAGCACCTTTCCTTCCGCCCCTTCCACGGGAACAGGGATACCCCAATCCAAATCACGACTCACCGCACGGGGTTGCAGTCCCATATCCAGCCAGCTCTTACACTGCCCATATACGTTCGGTTTCCATTCCTTATGATCCTCCAAGATCCATTTACGCAAAAACGGCTCCCACTTGTCCAAAGGCAGATACCAATGCTTCGTCTCACGCATCACCGGCTTGCTGCCACTGATAGCGGATTTCGGATCGATCAAATCCGTCGGGCTAAGAGACGTACCGCAAGCCTCGCACTGATCGCCATACGCCTTCTCGTTTCCACAATGCGGACAAGTACCCATGATATAACGGTCGGCCAAGAATTGCTTCGCCTCCTCATCGTAATATTGCTCGCTTGTTTTCTCGATGAATTCGCCTTTATCATACAATGTACGGAAAAAATCCGAGGCCATCTGATGATGCGTAGCGGAAGTAGTACGAGAATAGATATCAAACGTGATACCGAACTCCTCGAACGATTTCTTGATAATACCGTGGTAACGATCCACCACATCCTGCGGTGTGATCCCCTCTTTCTTCGCTCTCAACGTGATGGGTACCCCATGTTCGTCCGAACCACCAATCATCAACACTTCCTCCCCCTTCAAACGAAGGTAACGGGCATAAATATCAGCAGGCACATATACCCCGGCCAAATGGCCGATATGCACCGGTCCGTTCGCATACGGCAACGCCGTAGTAATCAGCGTTCTCTTAAAATGTTTTTCCATACCTTGTGTTCTCTTTTTGAGGGGCAAAGGTACGGAATAATTTGGTTAGATAAAAAAGATTGGAATATCATTCAAGGATGGATATATGCCTCTTTCGATCGCATAGTATATATTGCCGAGCAAGACATAATAGAATAATCAACAAATGTCTCATGTCTTGTCCTTTACGTTAGAGATTAATAATTTCCCATGTCTTACAAACCTTCCCGGCCGCTATATACACCACATACGATCGCATGCGATAAGCGGGGAATTGCCGATTGATATCAGAGGCAGATATTCTCACCTGATCGGCATCTTCGGGACGAACGACCTTCAAGGCCTCTACCATGGTAGCGTCTTTCGCCTTGAAATACTTGAACTCCACCACCCGGCAATCGTTGTGGAAGGCGGTACCCGGTATGCCCGTCAACACCAGATCCGCACGGCCGCTTGGCAAGTTCTATTCCACGGCGAAGGTATAGCAGTTGCTCAAGTAACGACTCAGCACCTCATAGAAAGAGCAACGAATAAAGTTCTCGTTGATCTTGTCGAATACTTGCGCCGGGAACTGGCCGAGATACTCCTTGAAATAGTTTTCCACTAACGGCTCCAGCTTCCGATGATCCATAAACAGGCGATAAGCGGGAACAAAACAGCGAGCGTCATCGCTAATCTGATTCAACTCGTTGTAATAATTCATGTAGATGCTCTGAGCAGTCAAGTTGGGAAGCACCATCACATAATTATCTTTCAACGTTGTCATGCCCAAGTAATATAGACTGACGGGGTAAAAATCCGGATCAAAGAACTTCTGCTTATTGAACTTACTCCTAAGATCCGGTTGAGAGTAGATCAACTCGCCATCGATCACCAAGGCATCCAACATCTCCTTCGCATTCTCCAAGGTGATAGTAAGGCGGCGGATCCAATTCACGTCCGTTCGAAGGTTCTCGTCCACCATCTCATCGGGGACACCACCGGACAGCTCGGCGAAGTTCTTGAAGAAATAAGTCAATATAGTGGAATTAAATAACGGACGCGCATTGGACAGGAAGCGATAGCCATCATAGTTGTTTACGATAAGCGTCCACAGCTCGTCGAAACGATCCTCATTATTGCCATATTTACGAATAACATAGCGCAGGTATTCGGCAGCCTCCTCATGATTGAAACCCAACATCTCCGCGAAGTCAGGCTTCAAGGTAAGAATCTCGGCGATATTATAGCCGCTCGTCAAGTCATCCATCGTAACGGGCAGCACCCCTGTGCAAAACCCTCGCCGATACCCGCCTTGATCGCCTTGAAGAAGGTAAGCAAGAAACTCTCGCCAGTGGTAACAGACTCGTAAAGCGGATCCTTATAGGCCGTGAGCAATTGGTTGGTGAAATTGTCATACTCATCGATAAGGATATACGCCTTGGGCAAATCGTGCGCCCGGGCATACGCCAATGCCTCCTCCAACATCTGCGTGGCGTTGCCCTTGGTAGAGAACTTGAAGTCTCCAAAGAGATCGCGATTATGCTCCACCATAATCTCCACGGGAGAACAGTTCAATATATTAAAGTTACGCTCCAGCCCCTCCATCGTCTCATCCAGCACCATCTTCGAGAAGTCATAGCGGATAATCATGTATTGGTTATACTCCGGCGTAGGATTGGCACCGATCCACGTTCCCCCGAAAAGCTCCTCAAAGCGACGAGACTTACTACGATCGTAGTAATGGGCGAGCGTGGAGACTAAAAGGCTTTTCCCGAAACGCCTCGGACGCAAGAACACCGGAGCCTTGTAGCGTTCCAGATAAGGTATAAACCCGGTCTTATCCACATAATAAAAACCACGCTCGCGCATCTCCGCGAAATCGGCCACGGCATAGGGAATCGTTATCTGAGATATCACAATTATGCTCCTTTCTCTTTAGGATGTAGATCACTATCATTTTTCACAAAGAAAAACATAAATGTCCGCTTATACAAACAAAAGAATTTGATTTATTGAAAAGAATGGTTTTCTTTGTCCGGTAATCATTTAATCAGGAAGCCTTGCACTTATCGGTTTAATTGGAGTTATCATTCTCAGCACCAAAAAAGGAAGAGATTGGGTGGATAGAGTATTGAAATAAGGGTATAAAGGAGGCGGCGATTGGCCGCCTTTTCTTTTTTATTTATACGGATTGACCGTCTCATTAAAAGTTTCCTCTTTAACCAACGTACCGTCGATGGTAGTGATTTGGATGGAAAGTTTCGACTTGGATTCGTCCTCCAGTTTCACGGTAAATTTATAGCTCGACGCGGGATCCATAGTCTGGCTGCCAGTAGAAGTGTACGGCTCTTTCGCTCCCGGCAGGGTGAGACTGGCGGTATATTGCAAGGCTCGTTTCTCCGTGCCGACATTGAAATAGGCGGTCTTGTAGCTATAGTTGTTCTTATCGAAGGTGAAGGAGCGACCCGTCGCGTCGGCGGCGTGCAGGGTGATGGAGTAGTCAGAGAAGTACTTCTTTACATAATCACTAAAGACTACACTAACCGATGTATTGGCCAAGGCACATTGAATCTGTACATTGGCTGGCTCTATCGGTTTTACCTCAAATTCCTTTTTGCCGGCCACACGTACTTGCCCCCAGTTGTTGTTGGCACGTTCGGCCTCGCCCTCGGTACAGCTCTCGGCGGTAGCGATATAACCCGTACCGGTCTCGCAAGAGATGGATGTTCCGGCGATGTCTTTGTATTTCCTTGAAGAGAAGATCCATTGATCGTTGCGAGACAACGCTACATTGAAGTCGTTCACATCGAGACCGGTGATGGCTTTCGTCTCCACCTCCACTTGGGTTGTATCTATCACGGAGAAACGCACCTCGCCTTTCTGCGTCGAGGTGATTGGCTCATCCTCGTTCGTACAGGCGACGAATGAGAAAAGAGATATAGCAGATAATATAGATAGGATTCGCTTATTCATAATCATAATTCAATGTTACGTTATCTATTTTAAGGACACTGCCGACAACACGGTCTTGATTCCAAGGGCTACGGGGGTATCCACCTTCAACTTGCTGCATATTGCCAATATCTGTATTTGTACCAGATTGGAAAAAGATTCCAATATAAGCTGCCTTTGTAGTTGACTGTGTATAGGTAAAATTTAACTTTTCTTTCTTATAAACATCTTGAGCCATAGAATTAAATTCCTGAGTAGTCGCTATTTCCACATTATTGCTATCATATATTTTCGCATAAGCGATACACTGATCAGTAGAAGGTAGAGGAGCATATTTGTAATCAAAAGAAATACTCTTTGGACGTGCGGTATGCGCAATTCCTAACGAATAGGAATCACTATTTTTATCAAATGTCCCCGTAAATAAATACCCAACATACGCCGTTCCATTATCACGAGTATAAGAATAAACACTTGGTCGCTTCCAGCTACCACTTACATTTTTATTATAAAAAGCCAATGTTGAAATCTCTGCCGCTTTTTCGCCATCCTTTTTATCTGTTGTAGACCAAGTTCCCGAACACCAGCGCCATCTTACACCATAACCTGATCCTTCATTCAAACCCAAAATACCTCCTGAGTTAGCATTCTCTGCACCATTCGTTGTCTTTTCATTACGGGTATTCCAGTTTGTACAATAATCGCAGTACATATCCGCATCCCAAGTTCCATTACCACTATGCAATTTCGTGCTACTCCACGCTTCCATATCCCCATTCGCAATCCCCTGTGCGCTCTCCGTTGTCACCGTTTGAGTATTGCTACTTAATACGCCTCCGAAGCGGGAGCGGATCGTATAGTTTTTGGATGGTTCCAAACCTTTGATTACATAGCGACCATCAGAGATCTTGTCCGAGGGGATCCAAGTCTCTCCATTATCGGCAGAAGCCTCATACACCACATTGGCGATCACCTTGTCGGCCATTTCGGGATGGGCTGTCATGTTATCGGCTGTCATAGGCGTGATGTAGATGAACTTGCTCCATACATCGCCATCGCTTTGCGCGGGAAGGGTGAAGGAGGGAAGGTCAGGGTTACAATTAATCGTATAGCGGGTGCGGACTACCAAATCGCTATAATCCCAGGAATGAGAAACCGGATCGCCCAACATGTTTTTCCCGGCCAGGAGCAAAGTGTAGGTGCGTTCCTCGCCACCGCGCACGAAGAAGTCTTGGCCATTTTGAAGGATACCGGTCCCCGTGTTTTTTCCAGTCGTACTCTCCATCACCGTGAGGGTGTACGTATCGTATTGCGCCTCCAACTGAGGATCGATCACCGGATGAAGCACAGCGCAGGCCAACGAAGCTGTCAATGAAACCGTCGCATCAACATTTTTCTTAATGACTACCACATCGCTCTCTCCAAAGAAATAGGGCGTATCGGACATGGCTACCTCATCGCCATAGGTGGCACGTACCTTATAGCTGCCAGCGGGCAAGAAACAGTCCGTGGTACCGACCGGCAGGGTCTTTACCACTTTGGAGGTATTAGCCTCCACGACCGTCAGCGTGAAATCTCCCTCCTCGGGGATCACGTCCGCCTCCAGCGAGGCTTTTGTCTGAATATCGCCCACCACGGCCTCTACCGTAAGTCCGGAGAAGATCAGTCTTCCCTCGCCATCACCACCGGAACGTTCCAGAACCTCGTCGCTACATCCCGTCAAGATAAAGCCTAGGAAGGCACAAAATATCGTTTGTCTCATTATTCTTTTCATACTGTCTTATCTCACTATTCGTAAACCAATTCCATCTCGTCGAGCCAAAGCGTGCTACCCACGCCTCCGATAAAATAATCACCGTATTTGCTGGCCGTGGCCACGATGATGATATACTTGGGCACACGATTCTCCGACCTGTATTCCAAGGGGATCGTGAGTTGCTGATAGCTCGTGGTACTCTGTCCGCTGGTAAATTGTCCATATGCGATAATACCTGCGTCGCTCGGATCGAAAAGCTTTCGTTCGGTAGGCTTTGTCTTGAGTTTATACGATTTATCAGACAATGCGATGTAGATATGGCATGAGTCCGGACGGCCATTCAAATTGGCCAAATCACCTACATCCTGACCTATCTTATTGATCGTAGCGGAGGTATATTTATAATGAAACCGTAAGGCAGTAGGGAACGAGTTGAACGAACGGCCTACGGTCAAGATGCCGTTCGTGCCGTCCAAGGCAAAATCGCCCGTGAAGATATTTCCGGCCCCCAGCTTAATAACCGCATCCTTGGTCTCCAGTTTGGCCGCTTTCCCAGATACACTCTCATCCGTAGAAGTCGTGAGATTGCCGATGAACCCCGCCGCACCTGGGTTACCCGTCCCCCAAAAAGGAGTACCGCCCGAGGCCCATGGATTCATCACTTTCCCCTCTTCCGACCAATCCTCAAAGCTTCCATTGGTAAGCGGCACCTCGGCTACCGTAGAGAATGAGCCATCGCTCACGATTGAGCCATCCACACTGACACGGTAACTGTAGGTCGTACTTCCTCGCAACCCGCTCAGCGTGGCGGTGAAAGAGGCACCGGAGGTGGAGACATCCGACACGGCCGTCCAATCTGCCGCCCCTTGCTCTTGAAACTCCACCACGGGTGTCTTACCGCTCGTCACTGAACCGGACAAGAAGGCCTTCGTCACCATCGGAAAAACATTCGAATCCGAAGTTCCGCTGCCATCTTCCGGACTTACTACCACCTTCCACTCCTGCCACACATCCTGACCCCGGCGAGCGGCGTAAAAGGTCTGCGAGAAAGTAAAGTCGTGCACCGTAGTAGGATCGGGGGTGACACGCCCATAGGCTCCACCTAGATTGAGCTTGCGTATTTGGATATCAGAGAGATCCTGATCCTCGCTGACATAGATTACCAACACCCGGCTATCGGGGTCGAGTACGTAGCGTGTCATGCCATCCACCTCCACCTTTCGATCCACGATCTGATGGACGGTCAGCTTCCAAAGGTTATCATAGTAGGTCTTCACGTTCAATTGAAGCGGCGAGGAGAGATCCAGCCGCGTATTAGCCGAGAGAGGGAGGCTGTCCAAGGAGGCGAAATCATGAAAGGGGAATTTATCCGCATCCGCGCACCGAGCCGAATCCAACTCCAGCCGTGCGTCGCGCGGGTCGAGTATCAGACGGGTGATCTTCAACTCCGACACGTCCACCGAGTCGTTCACGTAGAGCGTCACCGTGCGCGCTGTCTTATCGATATCCACGCCCGAGGCCACCGTACCGTCTTCCGAGGCCCGAAGCCCCTCCACCACGATCTCGCTGACGCTGCCCTCCACCAAGGGATAAGGTATATCATTCTCGATGGCGCACGAGGCCATCCCTGCCAGGCCCGCCACACACATCGCACGGAAAAGCGCCGCGCCTATTCGTTCTTGTATCTTCATTGCTTGATTCGGAAAATTCGCTTACAAATAAAAAGTCATACCGATATTGATGGAAAAGAGATTGATCTTGAAGTTGCCGGACGAGGTACGGCTGCTTCCCGTCTCCACCTGATTGGTCGTCTGGTCGATCCACTTGAAGTCGAAACCCATCACGCCTACGGATACCTCCACCGCCGACCAGTCGGTAATAAAGGCCGTCATTCCCGGGGCGAAACCGATTTGCAGGTTCTGCACCTTCTGGTAAGTGCCATCATAATTTGTTCCCGAGCCGGTAGAGTTCTTGCCCGTTCCGTAGCCATACGTCACACGGGCCTCGTTAAACAACCCGAAGATCTTGCTGCGCCCGATCGGTATGTAAGTGCGCAAGAAGCCGGATGTCTCATACTTATGCTCCAAGTAATACAGATCTTTGAACGAGATGGTAATATCTCCCAAGTTGGCGTTCACGTTTCCCAAATCCAAATAATTCCGATGATAGGCGAAGCGGACACCTGCCGAGATATTATCCCTAAAGAAATAGCCCACATAGGGACTTATCGCGAAATTATAGCCTTTCCCCTCCAAATCTTTTATAACAAGGAAATTCAAGTTACTCTCATCATGTTCGGAATAAGACACGGCACCACCGGCCATCCATGTTCCTTTCGGGATGAACACGGCCTCCTGCACCTCTCGGTCAATGCGCTTGATGGCACGTTTGCCGCGCTGTGCCCACGCCTCCCCTGCACAAATGACGCAGAGAAGGAGGAGGCAGAATAGTTTACTTTTTCTCATGTTTCTTTTTATAATCATATGTCAATGAGCGAATCAGTATCCCCAGTGGATAGTCCTCCGACTTGGCAAGCTTCCTAGCCCTAAAATAAGAATTCGAGGGCTCGAAGCGGGTTGGTGCGAAGATAAGGAATTATTCTTGAATCTGTGGATTGTCTCCGTAAATTAATTCCATCTCGTCCAGCCACAGCGTGCTACCCACGCCTCCGATAAAGTAATCGCCGTATTTGCTGGCCGAAGCCACAACGATGATATACTTGGGAGCACGATCCACCGCCCTATATTCCAAAGGTATCGTGAGTTGCTGATAGCTCGTAGTGCTCTGTCCGCTGGTAAACTGTCCGTATGCGATGACACCCTCGTCGTTCGGATCGAAAAGCTTCCGTTCTTTAGGCTTTGTCTTAAGTTCATACGGCTTGTCGGACAGGGCGATATAGACCTGACATGAGTCCGGCCGGCCCTTCAAATCGGCCAAATCACCTACGTCCTGGCCGATCTTGTCGATCTCTACGGAGGTATATTTGTAATGGAATCGCAAAGAGACCGGGCGGGAAGTAAATGAGCGACCTACGTTCAAAATACCGTTCGTACCATCCAAGGCAAAATCGCCCGTGAAGATATTCCCGGCACCTAGCTTAATAACTGCATTCTTGGTCTCCAGCTTGGCTGCTTTCCCGGATACGCTCTCATCCGTAGAGGTCGTGAGATTGCCGATGAACCCCGCCGCACCCGGATTGCCCGTCCCCCAAAAAGGAGTGGCACCCGATGCCCACGGATTCATCACTTTCCCCTCTTCCGACCAATCCTCGAAACCACCATTCGTCAAGGGTACCTCCATCTCCGTAGTAAACGCAGCATCCTGCGCGATCACGTCCGCACCATCCAACAACCGGTATTCATACTCCGTATGGGCGGTCAGTCCCTTTATGGTAGCGGTAGCCGTGGCGGCCTCCGCCTGCGGCGTAGTTTCCACGTCCGTCCATTGTTCCGTTCCTTTTTGGCGATACTGGAATTTCAACGCAGCGTAAGTTACATCGTTCGAGATCTCCGTAGCCGTCAGATAGGCCATGCGGCTCCATGCGCTCGCCGAGAGAAGGGCACCGCTCGTCTGCGTGGGATCCACCGTGAAATCGTAGGTGTACAGATGCATCGTAGGGTCAACCGTCACGGTGACATCGCTCGAGCTCATATTCTTGAAGTTCAAGATATAATGGTCTTTTGCCTTGACTCCCGTAATCGGCTGCTTATCGGAGTTCGTCTTTCCATCCTTGGAGGTCACCGTATAAGATACGGTCAGATCGCCCAACGGGAAATAAGTAACCTGCGCCGTGGTGCTTTTATTGAAATCGACCGCCTTGGCTGTCGCGCTCTCCACCTGTACCTTGATATCGCCGGCACCTAACTTGTCAAGGAAACTTTGCTCGAAAGCCACCGTCACCTTCACGTTCGCCAAGGAACAAGTCACTGTGGCCTCAACGGTCTCTCCCTTTACGATTGTCACCTTCTGCGTACCCACGTAATAGGCGCGATCCTCGCCGGATTCGTTATCATATCCGTTTGAATTAGCCTCGATGGTATATTCGCCGGGTGCCAAGGCTATCTCATTGGTTTCCCATTTCGTGTGATCCTCACCCAAGTCTTTCGCGATCTCACCCTTCACGTCCTTGATCACCACGTGCATCTGCTTCGGGTTGTAGGCCGCAGCCTTCGTGTTCACGTCCTTACTTTGCTCCAAAGCCACACGGAGGTAGCCCACGTTCTCGCGCAACGCCTCCTCGTCGCTCTGACAGGCGAAAAGGAATAGCGACATCGCACTTATCAATAATATATTATATATCTGCTTCATTGCGCTTGTGCTTCTTTAACCGTTACTTTAAAACTTGCGTTGGCAGATTTGCCGGCCTGATCTTCAATGCTCAAGAAAAATTCATGAGTCCCAATAAAATTCTCCAACATTCCAGACAATTCAGATGATAGAGAAAACGAATATTCAGTCTGATCCTTTTCCGGTAAAGGAAAGAGATTTCCCAATGTTTCATTATCAATCAAAGTCCCTCCCGTAACTAAGTTGTTTCCGTTCAAATCTTCCAACATACTTTTAAAAAGAAGATCATCCGTACTTATCCTCACACGTACATCCTTGATTTTGCCCGGTACATTCATCTTTACATCCACAGGTATAACATTCCCCGAGCCTTTAACATGAGTCAACTCCTTCCCGATGCAATCGCCTGTAATAGTCGGTGCTCCATCATCCGGGTCCGGATCAACAGGCGGCTCCGGCTCCGTCGGATCCTCCTCCACCGGCGCACCCACGGGATCCTCAACGCTATCCCATTTCACCTCCGCACTGATCTCGATACCCAATACGCCGCTTGGGTTTTCCGGATCAGATACGCCCGGTTTCAAGTCGATCCGTAACACGTCGCCGCCCAGCCAATCAGAATCCTCGGCAGCGGCCGGCTTCGTGATCACGCGCGTGTCGCGCGCCGTCTCACCCTCCATATTGGTTCCCACGAAAGCGATGCGGATCTCCTTGGTACCCTCATCCAGCATCCAGAAGAAGGCATCCGGCTGCTCTACAAAGTTCTTGCCGTCGTACTTAATAGACTTATTCTTATTTCCGGCCGTCACCGTAATCTCCCAGCTCTTGAAAGAGGCCTGCATCTCCGTCGTGAAGGTCAGCTGTATCTTCGTGTTCATCATCTTGCAGGTCACATCGGCATCGGTAGGCTTATCCTTCACCACCTTCAGCGCGGTACGTCCGCCATAATAAGCCTCCGTCTCCTTCGGCTCACCCGGCGCATGAGCATAAATCGTATAATCGCCCACCGGAAGCTCCACGGCGGTATTCTCCGGGTCGTAAGTGACCGTCTTGTAAAGACCCTCACTATCGCTGATCTCCACCTCGTAACCCTTCGCGCTCACCGCCGGGACGGTTATCTCGCCGCCATCCTGGGTACCGTCATCTGCGGTATCACCGGCCTTGGTCACGATATCATTATTCTTGGCGTCGACCATCACGCTGAGGTTCAATACGCCCATCTCGTCGGAGTTGTTCTTATTCCCCAGAATCTCCTCTTTCATCTCGCAGGAGGCCAAACCCATCATCAGGAGGCAACCCGCCATAATTGTATGTCTTATCTTCATTGTATTCTATGCGTTACTATTGGTTTATATACATCCGGCTCAACGATTAAAGCCATTCGGAAGGAATCTCGATATCAATAGGCTTATCATTCGTGCTATCATCGAATTTGATCGTGATGCCTACCTTGCCGGTCGTGGAGTTAACCTTCGGATTGACGCTGAGGGTCCACATCGTGCCCCACTTCATCGTGCGGCTCAAAGGGTCGATCTTAACCGTCTTCCCGGCCTTGGAAGTAATATGGAAAGTAGCCGTCACCGTCTCGCCCGCCTTGTCCAGCTTCACGTACAGCGGGTCGGTGTCCGTCTTCAACCAGATGAACTGCCCGCCATCGCCGGCGGCCTTCGTCGTGAAATGCACGGCATAATCGCTAAAATGCTCGGCCATCTTCTCACCGAACTTCACCACCAGCTTTCCGCAGGCCGGCTTGCAGGTCACCGTTTGCTTGGCCGTCTGTTTACTGTTCACTTCAAATCCCTTCTCGCCATACATATAGATACCGTCGCGCGTGAAGGCCGTATTGTTGAATTCCTCACCATCGTAAGCCACCACCTTGTACGATCCATTCTTCAGTTCGATCAGCCCCTCGGGAATCGCGCTATACTTCCACTCGCATCCCGATACGGTCTGCCCTTCGCTGTTCAAGATCTTCACGGTGTAATCATCGATGGGGTGGCTCGTCAGGTATGTATCCTCGTTCACCGCCGCCTTCGTCTTCGCCTCGAAGCCCATGTCAGCAGTCAGGCTCAACCACACCGCACCTTCGCCCGTCTCGCCCGGCAAGTCCTCCTCGCTAGACGAGCAGCCACTCAACATCAAACAACAGCCCAGCAAACAGGCCATTCCCCAAGACGTAAAATTCTTTTTCCTCATATAAATGCTTTTTTTCGATTACTTCAACTCGTATAGATCCATCCGATCTAAATTCGGATGCAAAAGAACATATTTCACGAAAATTCCACAAGGTCTATTTATCTTATTACCTATTCCCTTTTTTAGATTTCACTTCTTGCCATTACACATACAGAGAGCCTTAAGGGTACGGATATGTCCTATTTTTATACACAGCTGTTCTTTTTATTAGAAACCAGATCTAAGCCCGATAGGTTCAAATAGAAATCGTATATCGGGGAGGCAAGCGTACCGGACGGGGGGTTTGATGGCCAAGAGACGCTTTTTGACATTCTGACAATTTGTAATCCAAACTCCCGGAGAATCGATTATTTCGAGCCTAAGTACCGCTTGCTCCCAAATTCGCAAGAAAAAAACGGCAATCTTTTGAATGATAGTCTTATAGCGAAAAACGGCCTCTCATTCTAGCGAAAATAATTCATCGTAATTCATAATAAGAGGGGGCAAAGGGAGGAAAAACCGTGTTACAATAGGGGTTATAACGGTATAAGAATGCCCATTCACGACTACTTACGATCCAGTCCGCGGCTACTTACGTTGCCCAACGGCAGTATCGGCGTTGCCCAACGTGACCTATCGCATGCGCTTTCGGTGCCTAAAAGGCATCCCAAACAGGGTTTTTTCACGAAAAAGGCCGCTTTTCGCCTGTATGCTCCCGCTATTTCGACAAGCTTGGGGAACGGCCTTGTCACGAAACAGGACTTCTTTTGAACAAAACGTCACCGAAGAAACGATTCCAATGACAAATACGCTTCCCGACAAGAGACCAAGCCCCGATACCCCAAGCATTTTTCCTCCCGCGAGACACGGCAAGTCTTCGAAAATATCTATTTTTGCCCAATATTCACGCAGAAAGAACGATCGGACAGACATGGAAAAAGACATCCCCAAAATAGACCTGCCCCAAGATTGGGTAATCGGAAAGCTCACGGCCGAGGATATCGGATTGCTGAGCCTCTACGCCAATTATCCCTGCCGGCTGAAAGCGGGGATCTTCGTGCTTTGCTTGGGCGGGGAGGTGGAGGCTTCTATCAACTTGACGCAGTTCAAGGTAGAACCAGGAAGTTTTATCACAATCTTACCGGGTAGCATTTTCCAGATTCATAAGGTAGATGGAGATCTGCAAATCTATTTCATGGGATTCTCGTCCGATTTCCTTAGTAAGGCAAATGCAAGTAAATCGGTCATAGATATGCACTATATCGTGAAAGAAAATCCGATCTATCAACCGAAAGAAAAAGCACTACCTCTGTTGAAAGATTATTTCGAGTTGTTGATCAAGACGTACGATATTTGTGGCTCCCAATTGAACAGGAATGTTATCAATCATCTGTTTGGCGGTATATTAATGGGGGTTAGCTCCATGTATAAAGATCAAATGACAGATAAGGCAAATCTCTCTAAAGCAGAGCAAATCAGCAAGAACTTCACACAACTAGTAATGCAAAACTACACCATGCAACGATCCGTTGCATGGTATGCCAAGCGGCTTGGCATCACACAAGCGCATCTAAGCAGCATTATCAAACAAACCACCGGAAAAACTTGCGTAGAGATCATCACCTCCATGGTAATCATGGACGCAAAGGCTCAGCTGAAATCAACAAACCTTTCCATACACGACATAGCCTATGCGCTTAATTTCACGAATATGTCTTTTTTCGGGAAATACTTCAAGCGCCACGTGGGTATGAGCCCGCAGGAATATCGGAATAGTTAGTCGATACTCACATTCCCCAATTCTCCCTATCCAAACTCCTATACTGTATAGCCTCCGCCAAATGCCGGACTTCGATATGTTCCGAATTATCCAAGTCGGCTATCGTGCGGGAGACTTTCAGGATACGGTCATAGGCACGGGCGGAGAGGCAAAGGCGTTGCATAGCGGTTTTGAGGATGGAAAGACCTGCGGCGTCGGGAACGGCGTACTGATGGAGTAGCTTGGAGTTCATCTGGGCATTACAAAAAATACCCTCATAAGCGGCAAAACGCCTTTCCTGGATCGCACGGGCTTTTATGACCCGCTCACGGATAGCGATACTAGGCTCTGAGGGCTGTTGCTCGGAAATCTTCTCGAAAGGGACAGGGACAATCTCTATCTGGATATCGATACGATCGAGTAATGGGCCGGAAATGCGGTTCATATATTTCTGGACGGCTCCGGGAGAACAGAGACAAGGACGGTCCGGATGGTTGTAGTAGCCGCAGGGACAAGGATTCATGGAGGCCACAAGCATAAAGCCGGCTGGATATTCCACCGTGAAACGGGCACGGGAGATATTGATCACTCGATCTTCCAATGGCTGCCGCATGACTTCCAAGACACTCCTGTTAAATTCCGGCAACTCATCCAAAAAAAGGACACCATTATGAGCCAAGCTGATCTCTCCCGGCTGCGGGAAAGTGCCCCCTCCTACCATGGCGACATTAGAGATCGTATGATGGGGAGAGCGAAAAGGACGTTGTACCATCAAGGAGGTGCCACCTCCTATCTTACCGGCTACGGAATGGATTTTAGTTGTTTCCAAGGACTCATGCAAGGTAAAAGGGGGCAAGATCGTGGGGAGACGTTTCGCCAACATGGACTTGCCACTTCCGGGAGGGCCTACCATGATCAGATTATGTCCGCCGGCGGCGGCCACCTCCATCGCACGCTTCACGTTCTCTTGTCCCCGGACATCGGAGAAATCGCAATCAAACAATTGCTGGCGGTCGTAAAACTCCTTACGGGTATCAATGACCGTAGGCCGCAATGTCGGTTTCCCCTCCATAAACTCCAGCACCTCTTTGATATTCGAAGCTCCATACACTTCCAGATCGTTCACTACCGCAGCCTCACAAGCGTTTTGCTTGGGTAAGATAAAGCCCTTAAAGCCTTCTTCCCTAGCCTTGATAGCGATAGGCAATGCCCCTTTTATCGGTTGGAGGCTCCCGTCCATAGAAAGCTCGCCCATCAATACGAATTTGGATAAGTTGGATGAATCTATCTGCTCTGCCGCCGCCAGAATACCGATCGCCAAAGGCAGATCATAAGAAGACCCTTCCTTACGGATATCTGCGGGGGCCATATTAATAACGATACGATTGCGGGGGAATTTATAACCACATACTTGAAGAGCCGAGATAATGCGTTCATGGCTCTCACGAACGGCCACGTCCGGAAGACCGACTAAAAAGAATTGGATACCTTTGGAACAGTTCACTTCTACGGTAACGACCGTAGCGGAAATCCCCTGCACGGCAGCGGCATAAGATTTTACTAACATAGTTAAGAATTTTGAGTTACTAATTACAAATTAAAACCGGAACCTCCTGTTTTCAATCGCTCAGTCTTCGAACAAGTTTTCCAGTGTTTGCTTGATCTCGATTCCATTCTCTGTTTTCATCAAGATCTTATGATCCTCATCTATCAAGAAACAGCGTGGCAATACGCTTACGTTATACAGATCTATCAACATAGCCGCTTGTCCGGCCGAATCTGTTACCAGATTCCACGCTATACTATCCTTCTTCAGTACATCCCGGACATTATCCGGATTATCGTCCAAGCTAACCAAAAGAATATCCAACTGATCTTTCGGATATTTCATCGCTACCTTATCCAGATATAGATCCTCTGTCTGGCACATATCACACCAAGGAGCAGTAAATGTCAGCAATAAATATTTCTGCGGGAAAGAATCCAAACTTACCGTATTCCCATAAATATTCCTTACGGAGAAATCTGGGGCTTCCGCACCCAAAGCCGTACGTTTCGCACGGGCGCTATATTGCTCCAGCTCCTTCACCAGATAAAAGTCTTTCAACCTTGGATTCAATAACGCCAACAACTCATCAATTTTACGAGTATCATCGGGATCTGAGAAAAAAGATTGAATCAAGACAACGGATACCTCTTCATCCGGGTTCTCTTTTACGTACCGGATCGCTTCCTCGCTCAATTGCATATTAACATTCGCCAAACGAGCGGCGATATCCGTCTCCTCGATCGTATCGTTCAAATCCTTGCTATTTAAAGAATTTGATAAATTTGTCAATTCCGTCAATAAAGGAGCGATTTTTTTCTTAAAAGCGGTCAACTTATCATTTGTCCGTCCCCCCTTTACCTGCAATAGCAATGGAGAGTTAGCGTCGCCCGTGATTTTTACGGTTTCTCCCGGTTCCAGATAAGCCGTAACCCAATGCTCTTTATCCGCAAAGAAGATAGTCACACAATGGAAACCCGCTTCATTTTGATCGATCTGGAACTGCCCGGGTTTCGTACAAACCACCGTATCAACCACTTTATAATTATCCTTCTCAAATACAGCATATACGGTTTGATCTTCCAGATTAGAAAGTTCCCCTTCAATCCGATAGACATAATCCTTGCCACAAGATGACAAACAAATTATAAAGCCAATAATAAGTGCCAGTTTTTTTATCATTACTCCTTTTTAAGCTCTTCTTATAACAGATAATCCGGTCTAAAGGTAGGAATATTTTTTTTAACTACTTTACATTTATAATAAAATTAACGTAGTTATCATAAAAAAAGCGCAGAATTAGTAATTCCACGCTTTTTTATAAAGATATTTTTAGACCTTGACCTTTTTTGATCAAGGTTTTTTAAGCAATTATAACTGAGGACCAGCAGCAACCAATGCCTTACCAGCTTCGTTGCCCGTGAACTTAGCAAAGTTCTTCTGGAAGCGAGCAGCCAAATCCTTCGCTTTCTCATCCCATTGAGCAGGATCAGCATAGGTATCGCGAGGATCTAAGATCTTCGGATCTACGCCCGGTAATGCAGTCGGAACCTCGAAGTCGAAATACGGGATCTTCTTTGTCGGAGCCTCATTGATAGAACCATCAAGGATAGCGTCGATGATACCTCTTGTATCTTTGATAGAGATACGTTTGCCGCTACCGTTCCAACCTGTGTTCACCAAGTAAGCCTTAGCGCCAGTCATTTCCATCTTCTTAACCAACTCTTCGCCGTATTTTGTCGGGTGCAATGACAAGAAAGCAGCACCGAAACAAGCGGAGAATGTAGGAGTCGGTTCCGTGATACCACGCTCTGTACCTGCTAATTTAGCGGTAAATCCAGACAAGAAGTAGTATTGAGTTTGCTCCGGAGTCAAGATAGATACTGGAGGCAATACACCAAATGCGTCAGCAGACAAGAAGATAACTTGTTTTGCGTGCGGGCCTTTAGAAACCGGCTTAACGATGTTCTCGATGTGATAGATCGGATAAGAAACACGAGTGTTCTCTGTAACTGACTTATCAGCGAAATCGATCTTACCATCAGCGGCAACTGTTACGTTCTCAAGAAGAGCGTCACGTTTGATAGCGTTGTAGATATCCGGCTCGCTCTCTTTATCCAAGTTGATAACCTTAGCGTAGCAACCACCCTCGTAGTTGAATACACCCTCGTTATCCCATCCGTGCTCATCGTCACCGATCAACAAACGTTTCGGGTCCGTAGACAAAGTAGTCTTACCAGTACCAGACAAACCGAAGAAGATAGCTGAGCTCTTGCCCTCTTTATCCGTGTTAGCGGAGCAGTGCATAGAAGCGATACCACGCAACGGGTTCAAGTAGTTCATGATAGAGAAGATACCCTTCTTCATCTCACCACCGTACCAAGTATTCAAGATAACTTGCTCTTTAGTCTTCAAGTTGAAAACAGTAGCAGTCTCAGAGTTCAAGCCTAATTCTTTGTAGTTGTCAACTTTAGCCTTAGCAGCGTTGAAAGAAACGAAATCAGGTTCGCCGTAGTTAGCCAATTCCTCAGCTGTCGGACGGATGAACATATTAGTTACGAAGTGAGCTTGCCAAGCAACCTCCATGATGAAACGTACTTTCAAACGAGTAGCCTCGTTAGCGCCACAGAATGTATCGACAACGAACAAACGTTTGCCAGACAATTCTTTTACGGCTTTAGCCTTCAAGTCTGCCCAAGCGGCCTCAGAACAAGGCTTGTTATCATTCTTATATTCATCAGAAGTCCACCATACAGAATCTTCGCTGGCTTCATTCTTTACGAAAAATTTATCTTTAGGAGAACGACCTGTATAAATACCAGTCATCACGTTTACAGCACCTAGCTCAGTTACTTGGCCTTTCTCGAAGCCTTCCAAACTCGGTTTAGTTTCTTCTGCGAACAGAACATCATAAGACGGATTGTGAACGATTTCTTTCACATCAACAATTCCGTACTTGCTTAAATCTAAATTAGCCATCTTGAATTTAATTTAAATGATTGACTTTATATAACTTTTCTCTCTACTCTAGTTCGATACGGTGAGGCTTTCCGACCTTTTGGAGCTTGCTGCGACTCCACCTTGTTAACCGCGGTACAAAAGTAATATTTTTTTTTATCGTACACAGCTTATTAAGGAAATTTTTCAGTAATAATTACTCTTTTCCATGCAATTAACAAAACCCTTAGTCTATTTGTAATATGGAGTTTACAAATCATATACTTTTAGCTAGCATCTCAACTATTTCCGAAGTTGTCATCATAGGTATTCGCTTTTATTGTGACTGAAACAAAGATATATACTTTTTTCCGCACAAACAAATCCAGCGTATAAATATAAGAAAGGCGCAGGATAAATATCTTGCGCCTTCTCTTATATCCAATCAGAAATATATTACTTTACCTCCCAAATCTCACCTTTCATCAAAAGGTCGTGTAATTTACGTGTAGGATTCTTCGCTTGTACCTCCTCGATTTGCTGGTGGACAGCCTCATCATAGGTCGGTCCCTCCACATCTCGTATTACGCCTAACGCAATTGGCATATCACCGCTCATCATGGCAAGCATCATATGCAAGGTGTTATCCTTCTCATGGGCGTCGTGTACCAATACGTCATCCATCGTATAACCATCTTGTCCGATCGTTACGGATTTCAGTTTTAGGCCGTCTAGCACAAGGCCTTTATCCATGTTAGCGCCGTAAACCATTTTCTCGCCATGGCGAAGGAAAATCGTACGATCCGCACGGTATGCCTTATCAACGATCCCCTTATGGATACCATCATTAAAGATCACGCAGTTTACTAGCACTTCCGTAACGGAAGCGCCTTTATGACGGGCGGAAGCCGTCAATACCTCGGTCGTATTCTTCAAATCCACGTCAATCGTACGGGCGAAGAAATTACCACGGGCACCCAACGCCAACTCGGCCGGGATAAACGGATCTTCCACCGTCCCATAAGGAGAGCTCTTGGATACGAAACCACGGTCAGATGTCGGGGAGTACTGTCCCTTCGTCAAACCATAGATCTTATTGTTGAAAAGAACGATATTCAAATCGATATTACGACGGACAGCGTGGATAAAATGATTACCACCGATAGCCAAGCAGTCGCCATCACCCGTAATCAACCATACGCTCAAGTCCGGGCGAGCCGTCTTTACGCCGGTAGCGATAGCCGCTCCACGACCATGGATCGTATGGAAGCCATACGTATTCATATAATAAGGTAAGCGGGAAGAACAGCCGATACCTGAGATAACTGCCATATTGTGAGGAGCCACTCCTACCTCGGCCATAGCCTTATGCAGGCAATTCAGTACCGCATGGTCGCCACAACCCGGGCACCAACGTACGTACTGGTCGCTTTTATAATCTTTCGGTTGAAATTTAGTTTCTTCTGTTGTCATCTTTTAAGCCTCCAATATTTTAGTGAATTCCTCAACTAATCTCGCAACGACAAAAGGTTGTCCCTTTACACGATTGAAGCGATACGGGTTAAATCCGGGTACCTTTCCACGTAAATAGTTAGCGAACTGGCCGTTATTTTGCTCAGCCACCACCACTTTCTTATACTTAGAAAGAACCTCAGCCGTATTCTTAGGCAGCGGGTTGATAAACTTGAAGTGAGCGAAAGCCACCTTCTTGCCATTCTCTTGCATCGTCTCCATCGTCTCGTAAAGGTGTCCGTAGGTTCCACCCCAACCAACGATCAATAAATCAGCGTCCTCATCTCCGATCACTTCCAGTTCGGGGATATAGTCGGCGATCTTATCGATCTTAGCCTGACGGGTCGTCACCATCTTCTGGTGGTTAGCCGGATCGGTAGAGATCGCACTCGTCTCGTAGTCTTTCTCCAGACCGCCCAGACGATGAGCGAAACCTTCCGTTCCCGGAATCGCCCAGTAACGAACCAAGCTTTCCTTGTTACGACGATACGCCTTCCAGACTTTCTCGTCTTGATAATTAGCTACGTAATTCGGCTTAATCTCCGGATATTTATCCATTTCCGGAATTCTCCAAGCGGAAGAACCGTTAGCGATAAAGGCATCGGTCAACAAGATAACCGGAGTCATATGCTCCACGGCCAACTTACCCGCCCAAAATGCGGCATCAAAACAATCAGTCGGCGTAGAGGCCGCTATTACCACGGCAGGGCTCTCACCATTACGGCCATACAGAGCCTGCATCAAGTCCGTTTGCTCGCTCTTCGTCGGCAAGCCCGTAGAAGGACCGCCACGCTGAACATCGATAATCACCAAAGGCAACTCGGCGATTACAGCCAAACCGATCGCCTCGCTCTTCAAGGCAAGCCCCGGTCCGGAAGTAGATGTAGCCGCCAAGCAACCGGCGAAACTAGCTCCGATAGAAGTACAGATACCGGCGATCTCATCCTCGGCCTGAACCGTGATAACGCCTAAATCCTTACGTTTAGATAATTCATGTAAAATATCAGTAGCCGGAGTGATCGGGTAACTACCCAAGAACAACTGCAAACCAGCCTTCTCGGCAGCGGCTATCAAACCATAGGAAGTAGCCTTATTACCATTCACGTCCGTATAGAATCCAGGCTCGGCTTTCTTACTCTCGATACGATACGTAGAAACTGAGGCATGGATGTTATTACCATAATTATAACCGTCCGTCAAAGCCTTGATATTAGCTTGGGCGATAACCGGTTTCTTAGCGAACTTATTCTGCAACATGTGCATAGCCTCCTCCAGTGGACGCTCGAACAACCAGCAAACAAGTCCTAAGGCGAACATATTCTTACAGCGAAGAGCCGATTTATTGTCCAAACCAAACTCAACCAATCCGTCTTTTACCATCGTAGAGATCGGAGCGGCAACAACCTGCACGCCAGTCAATCCCAGCTCAGTAAACGGATCATCGGTCGTAAACAAGGCCTTATCCAAATCACTTTTCTTGAAAGAGTCCGTGTCGATTAAAACAATCGCATTGGGTTTTAGGTGTTTTACGTTCACCTTCAGCGCGGCGGGATTCATGGCCACCAATACGTCGGCCTTATCACCGGGTGTGAAGATCTTGCGCGATCCCAAGTGCACTTGGAATCCAGATACACCACTTAGTGTTCCTTGTGGAGCACGTACTTCTGCCGGATAGTCTGGGAATGTAGAAATCTCGTTCCCGAAAACCGCGGACAGGTTTGAAAAGATTGTACCGGTTAACTGCATACCATCTCCCGAGTCTCCCGAGAAACGAATTACAACCTTCTCCAGCGTCTTAACTTTTGTCTGTTCTGCCATAATATACTTTATTAGCTTTATCGCTTATTGGTATTTAGATCGTCCGCAAAGTAAAGCATAAACTTTGCGAGTTCAAAACTTTTCCGCATCAAAAAGCAGAGAGGTATAGATCAAGATTATTAGATGATAGATTAAAATGGTTAGACACATAACTATTCACTGTCTTCCCATAATACATATATACTCCCGCCCTAAAGCCCTTATCCGATTTGATCATTCCTTGCACGGAACCGGCGTCGCCCAACGACAATAATAAAGGTACGAATATATTACTATAAGCCATCGAGGTAGTACGAGCCACCCGGTTGCTGATATTCAGTTTACAATAATGTAATACCCCATATTGCTCGAACACCGCAGGATCTTCCTTCGACAAGCAGCAAGTCGTCTCAAAGCAACCGCCTTGGCTTACCCTCAGATCGATCACCAAAGCTCCCTTTTTCATCGTACGCACCAAGTCCGTAGCGATAATATAGCGATGTCTCGTATTAATATAACGCATCGCCCCGATCACCACGTCAGCGCTACGAAACGCGTTATGCAGCACATTCGGATGGAACGTGGAAGTAAAAAGCCCTTGCCCCAAGACCTGTTGTATTATACGCAATTTATTGATATCATCATCGAATACTTTCACGGATGCTCCCAAGGCCAACGCGGCACGCGCGGCCACGGTCCCGGCGTTTCCGGCCCCGATAATCACCACTTCTGTAGGGGATACGCCCGGGATACCGCCTAATAAGATCCCTTTACCTCCTTGGGTATTGCTCAACAGCTCGGAAGCGATCGTTATGGAAGCCGCCCCCTCGATCTCGGAAGTGACATTCAGCACCGGGAAACGATTATATTCATCCGCCATCAACTCATAAGAGATAGCGGTAATCCGTTTCGCCATCATCAACTCGAAAGCCTCTTGAGCGAATAAATTAAACTGCACCAATGAGAAAACGGTCGTGCGAGGTCTCATAAGCGCGATTTCCACCGGCAACGGAGGCAATATCTTCAAGATCAGATCCGCTTGGAAAACTTCTGCGGGCGTATCGACGATCTCCGCCCCCGCCTCCGAGAAATGATTATCGGAATAGTTGATGCCTAATCCGGCGCCACTTTCCACCAGCACCCGGTGACCGCAATCGGTCAGCATATCCACCGCCTCCGGAGTTAACGGCAAACGTTTTTCCGCCTCGCATCGTTCACGAGGAATACCGATGAGCAAACGGTTATTCACCTTGCTGATCTCTTTCAATAATTCCTGCGGGATATAGGCCCCCTGTGCCTGCCGGCCGTCGTTCGCTTCCATATGCTATAGGATTTTCATTAACGCGTTCGATATGTCATGTACATCAGATTCTGTTAACATCTTCTCGGCATCAAACGTTATGGACGCCTTCGTATAAAACGGATTCCTTTTCTCCAGACTCTCGGCGATAAACGCCCTCAGTTCCTCCCCGGAACGTCCTTTCAACACCGGACGGGTATGTTTGCACAACTCCAGACGCTTCGCCAGCTCCTCGACTGACACCTTCAAGTAAACCGTCGTGCCAGAAGCGTTCATAAACTCCATGTTATCGAAAAAGCAAGGAGCGCCTCCTCCCGTGGAGATCAGCACGTCCTCAAACTCAGCGACCTCGTGAAGCATATTCCGTTCTATCTCTCGGAAAGCCTCCTCCCCTCTCTCGGCGAATATCTGCGAAACGGCCTTATGATAACGCCCTTCGATATAGTAATCAAGATCTATGAACGAAAGACCGGCGAGCTTGGCAAGCTCTTTTCCCACCGTTGTCTTGCCCGCTCCCATATATCCGACCAAAAAAACACGTTTCATACGTTATTATAATAGTTTTCGCAAATGTAAACTTTTTCCGGGAACTCCATCTTCTTTATTCCTAAGAATCAATAAAAAAATCATAGGCCAATGGCTTTTACTGTCTGGGTCGCACGATCCACTACCAATAAAGTATGACGAGCACCGGCTATTTTCTCGGGATAGACCATCGAATCTGTAAAGTCCTGCAATAATTTTCCGTTCTTAGGGCTGATCTCCCATAGCTCCGACCGTTTATCATCGACACGAAGCGTAACAAACAAACGATCCCCTACAAACGCTATCGACTGGGGAGACTTTTCAAATCCCAATGTCACCAGATACGGCGCAAAGCCCGTGTCCCCTGCCCGAATGTCCGCAGGATCGAACAAATAGATTATATTTTTATTCTGGGCCGTCACATATAAAAAGCCATCATTTCGTGCCGCTACTGCATAAGTACCCATTGCCTCTTGTAAATTTACGCTACGGCTATATATAGGTACCCGAGCAGCGGAACCGGGCTGTACATCTTGCTCCAAGACAACTACCAGTTTCCGTTTATCCCGGATAAAGACAGCCCCTTGACTAGCCGTCACATCAAACGCATGAACGGTCTGATAACCACCCTCACCCCAAGTACCCGTACCGATACAAGTAATGAACTCATACGTTTCCGCATCAAACACATCCGTACGGCTTCCCGTATTCGTGACATATATTTTCCCATACGAGCGAGTCACGCCGTTTGGCTCCCCCGCAAAGGTCTCTTTCTTATCTCCGTTCATCCACTCAACCATACTTTTCACATGACGCACATTACCGGAAGATACATCAAAGACCTCCAAACTATAATGTCCCGGAGCGTCATTTGCTACATATAGCGTATTCCCATAAAGATGGACCGCTTTCGGATGAAAAGTTTCCACAGTGGCACCGGGAATATCCAAGACAGAAAGTGTAAATGAGAGAGGAGAACCCTCATCACCAGCCCTATCCGTCTCCATCGGAGCAAGCCCAAGCCCGCCATCTATGGCATCCAATTCCGGATCATCGATAATGTATTTCGAGGAAGTATACACGTTTTTATTCTCTACCAGATTCTTATTCCTCCGGGTATGCAAGAAACGGCGGGAATAAACCGGTAATTTCTTGCTCACGGAAAGCTGTGAGTAAACCTTCATACAAATTGTAGGGAAACCGCCTTCCGCCGGATAGTACGTCATATTCCCACTATGCCCATACCCCAAGCAGTGTGCCAGCTCATGATACGGCGTGTCAGAACCATTGGCATCGTCGGCATAATGGGTCAAATAGACATATTCACCTAGCCCAAAGGTATTTCCTCCACCCAGACCGACAACATTCACCACGCGTCCATAACACAACCCGCCATGATTCGTGATCTGTTTCTTCAACACATCTATATCCACGATTTGCTCGTTATTTATCAGCTTGCCACGCCACTTCTCCAGTTCCTCATCAAAAAGCGAGGAAGAAAACATCGCGGCCATATTCAAGGAAAGGGCAACCGCCTCACGAGCCAGATGTGGCCTAAAGTTGCCCCAGTTCGAACCGGAATATTTACCAAACCAAATATCCCACTTAGGTTTCACGTTTATCATTCCTTGATAGACCGGATCTCCACATTCAACCCGCAAACTTATATTCTCGGCCACGATATCCGGATGGGCATCTATGGTAACCTCCTCGCCGGAACGTGTATAATAAACCTTCGCCCGTTCTAGAAAAGGCAACTTCATTTTAAACTCCTGAAAAGGTAAAACCGTAGTAAACTCCGCAAACCGTACCTCATCCTCATAACCCTCAACCGTAGCCCAGACAATCACATTATGGATAGCTCTAGGAGAATAGAAACGAAGCATCAACTCCTTCTGCCCGGTAACTGACACCTGCAAAGGCTCATTCACCTTGAATTTTCGCTTTGACGAATCGAAAAGAACCTCGTCCGGTTCCTCATCCTGAAGGATGTAAGAAGTATTCGACGAATCATAATCCTCCTCCGCCATCCGTATCAAACCATATTTACTCGTTCCTCCACTATTACCCACATCATCTTCATCCGAACATCCGAGAACAAGAAAGCCTCCCATTACAAACAGAATGACACGAATGATCGTGTATCTCAACATTTCATTCATAAATAATCTCTTACCAGTTTTGGACGCAAAAATAGTATTTTTATTTAACTCGCATAAAAGTCACCGTTTTTATGTAATTTTGCCCCGTAGACAGATGTAGATTCGATGATGAAATTTATAGATAAGTTCAATACAATCATCCATAAGCCATTTTTCAGCAAATATAGTACCTTAATGGGGCTATGGGCATTGCTGGGGGTTATCGCATGGATTACCAAGTATTTCCCCGGGAAATATAACAACTTCTCCATCTTCAGGCAATCCTTTTGGCATACGTTGAATGAGTTACCGCTCTATGCCGCCTATCCGGAAGAATACAACGATATTTTTCACTACGGGCCGGTATTTAGCTTGGTAGTGGCTCCGTTCGCCATTACACCGTTATGGTTAGGACTGCTTACTTGGTCAGTGGCGCAAAGCCTTTTCTTATTCTGGGCGGTCAAGATGCTACCGGGGATCAAGCGGGAACGTATCTTTATCTATTGGTTCTGTGCCCACGAGTTGCTTACCTCGCTTTTCATGTCGCAATTTAATATCAGTATCGCCGCTATCATTGTCCTCGCCTACGCATTGATAGAGAAAGAGAAAGACGTATGGGCCGCTTTCGTGATCATGTTGGGTACCTTTACTAAATTGTATGGGATCACGGGATTGGCGTTCTTCTTTTTCTCTCGCCATAAGATGAAGTTCAGCCTATCTTGCGTAGGATGGGCGGTCGTCATGGTCGTAGCCCCGATGATATTGTCCGGGCCGGATTATATAATGTCCCAATATACCGGTTGGTTCGAGGACTTATCCGGAAAAAATTCGGAGAACTTATTCGCGCTCATGCAGAACATTTCCTTCTTGGGAATGGTTCGTAAGATATCGGGATCGGTCAGTTACTCGGACATTTATCTGATAATAGGGGGATTAATAGTATTCGGCCTGCCTTATCTACGCATCAGTCAATATAAATATGAGGCTTTCCGGAAAACGTTATTGGCCTCGGTGTTGATGTTTGTCGTACTGTTCAGCACGGGTAGCGAGTCCAGTACCTATATCATAGCGTTTATCGGAGTCGCTATTTGGTATACGGCTGTACCGTGGAAACGTTCGACATTGGATATTGTCTTGATGGTCTTCGCCTTTATATTGACCAGCATGTCTCCGTCCGATCTTTTCCCGAAATACATACGAGTGCATTATGTATACCCGTATGCGTTAAAAGCGTTGCCTTGTATGCTGATCTGGCTAAAGCTGACATTTGAGATGTGTACGAGGAGTTATAATCCGGTAAAGGTATAAATGGAATGAACGCACAAGCAGACATAGATTTGGTATTACCTTGTTACAACCCGCCTTCGGGCTGGGAGGAACGAGTAGCCACCCATTTCCGCGAAGTGGAGCGATTATTCAGCCCGGTACGTTTCCACCTTTTTATTGTCAGTGATGGTTCGAGACGGGGATACGAGCCGGAAACGATTGACCGCCTCCGGCAATTGATACCGAATGTCTGCGTCGTAGACTATAAGCCCAACAGGGGAAAAGGATATGCCTTGCGAGAGGCAGTAAAGCGATGTACCTCTCCCTACATTATTTATACGGACTACGATTTCCCTTATACAAACGACTCGTTCGGCAGGATGGTCGAGACGTTGCTAGGAGGAGCGGACGTGGTCGTGGCTACCCGTAGCAAAAGTTATCAGGAGAATTTGCCTCCTTTCCGAAAAGTGCTATCCAAGCTATCCCATATATGTAACACATGGATTTTGAGGATCAAGATCAAGGATACGCAAGGAGGTATGAAAGGATTCAGTCAAGCGGGACAAGCGATATTCCTGACCACCCGTATCAATAGCTTCCTGTTCGATACAGAATTTATCTATAAGGCAAGTCGCCGGAAAGAGATAAACTTACGGACGATCAATGCGAACATCAAAGAAGGACTAGCGGTATCCGATATGGGATTCAAGGTCCTGCGGCGGGAAGCGTTGAACTTCTTATCCATCTTATTTCATAGAGATTAATTAACATTCATGATATTACTTAGTTTTGATATCGAGGAGTTTGACGCTCCATTGGAACACGGCGTGGAATTGCCGTTCGAGGAACAAATGCGTACTTCCGTGGAAGGAACCCGGAAGATATTGGCATGTCTGGCCCGTCACCGGGTAAAAGCGACTTTCTTTTGCACGGCGAACTTCGCCCTTCATGCGAAGGATTTGATCTTGGACATCCAAAAGGGTGGACATGAGATCGCTTCGCATGGTTTTTATCACTCGTCGTTCGAGACCGCCGATCTACGCAAGTCCAAAGAGGCATTGGAGGAACTGACCGGACAACCGGTGAACGGTTTCCGTATGGCCCGCATGATGCCCGTCGAAGAAGAAGAGATCCATAAGGCCGGTTACTTATACAACTCGTCCTTGAACCCGACTTGTATTCCCGGCCGTTATAACCATCTGGGGCAACCCCGCACCTATTTCATGAAAGATGGCGTATTGCAACTGCCCGCCTCGGTGACCCCGATCGTCCGTTTCCCCTTGTTTTGGCTGGCTTACCATAACCTTCCGGCCACCTTGTACCGTAAGTTAGCGCTTTGGACTTGGAAAGAGGACGGTTATTTCCTGACCTATTTCCATCCGTGGGAGTTTACCTCCTTGAGCGACCGGAAAGAGCTAAAGTTGCCGTTTATCATGACCAACCATTCCGGTTGCGGCATGGAAAGAAGGCTGGACGCCTTGATCCGTTTCTTCAAGGATAAAAGAGCGCCGTTCGGTACCTATACGCAATTCTCACAAGAAATCTTGAGTAAGAGTCATGGCCAAGAATAAGTTTTATGTCGTATGGAAAGGGTTGAACCCGGGAATCTATGATAACTGGGCAGAATGCAAGGCACAGGTAGACGGACAAGAGGGAGCCAAATATAAATCCTTCGAGAACCGGGAGGAAGCCGCCAAAGCCTTCGAGGCCGGCTATACCCATTACCTAAAGACCGCCTTTTCCCCGAAAGCCGTGGCCCGTCTCGCGCCGGAAGCCCCGATCGGGAACCCCATCAATGAGAGTCTTGCCGTAGACGCCGCCTGTAGCGGTAATCCCGGGGATATGGAGTACAGAGGCGTTTATACCGCTACCGGACAAGAGATCTTCCATATCGGCCCGCTGAAGGAGGGCACGAACAATGTCGGGGAATTCCTCGCCTTAGTACATGGCCTCGCCTTGCTACAGCAAAAGGGAAGCGACCTGCCGATCTATTCGGATAGCCGCAACGCCATCAGCTGGGTCAAGAAAAAGAAATGCAAAACCTTATTAGCACGTAAACCGATCAACGAACCTATCTTCGACCTCATCGAGCGGGCCGAAAAATGGCTGAACACCCATACCTATACCACCCAGATCCTCAAATGGGAAACATCCGTATGGGGGGAGATCCCGGCGGATTTCGGAAGGAAATGAGGTAAAGGTAATTAAAATTATATCGTATATTTGCCCCATATATCGAATTCAAGCCTATGAAGATCGCTTTCGACGCAAAACGGATTACGCATAACGCTACCGGACTGGGTAATTATAGCCGGTTCGTCGTGAATAGCCTGTCCGCTTCTTTCCCGGAGCATACCTATCAACTCTATACGCCGGGCAAAGGCAAAGAGGCGTTGCGGAAACGGATCGAGGAGCGTCCGAATGTATCATTCCATTATCCGGAGGGCAGGTTCGATAAGCTATTTCCCTCTTTATGGCGTACCTCGGGCCTGACGGCTACGCTTCGAAAAGAGCGCGTCGATCTGTTCCATGGCTTGAGCAACGAGATTCCGATGAACCTAAAACAGAACGGAATCCCGGCGGTCGTAACGATACATGACTTGATCTTCTTGCGTTACCCGCAGCTCTATAAACCGATCGATCGTTCCATCTATACCTACAAATTCAAGCAAGCTTGTTTACGGTCGGACAAGATCATAGCGATCAGCAGGCAGACGATGCGAGACATCCGGGACTTCTTCCACATTCCGGAAAGCAAGATCGAGGTTGTTTACCAAGGTTGTGACCCGATATTCGGCCAAGCGGTTCAAGAAGACGTGAAATCGTCCGTACGCGAGAAATATCAGATAAACGGGCCTTATATATTATATGTAGGGAGCATCGAGGAACGGAAGAATTTATTGCTTCTGGTAAAAGCCCTGAAAGAGCTGAAAGAAGATATCTCCGTGATCGCTATCGGTAAGCATACGCCTTATACGGACACGGTAGAGACCTATATCCGGGAAAACAACCTGTCCGGTCGTGTCCGTATCTTGACTCATATACCTTTTAACGAATTAGCCGCTTTCTATCAGATGGCGACCTTATTTGTCTATCCCTCGTTTTTCGAAGGATTCGGTATCCCGATCTTAGAAGCCCAGCTTGCCGGTATTCCAGTGATAGCGGCTACCGGTTCTTGTCTGGAAGAGGCGGGCGGATCGTCCGCTCTATATACCGATCCGAGAAATGAGCAAGAGCTGCGCAGCTTGATAGAGTCCGTATTGAACGAGCCGAAGCTGGCCGAATCCATGCGTTCCGGCGGACGAGAGAATATACGGCGATTCATGCCCGACGTATTAGCGGCTCATTTCATGCGAGTATACGAGAATATCTCACGATCTTAGCAAATCCATTTTATCCATACACAATGAATATACTTTTAGTCTATAAAGAAGCCGATATAGCGACCTACAAAATGCTGGAAGGATTGTCCAAGCTTGAGGACTTCAACATCTATATCGCTTCTCCCCAATCGTATACCGACAAAAAGATCTATGGGAATTGTACACCTTTGGATCTGCCGGTCATTACCTCGAAGTTCAACTGGAACGTTATTCGTGCCCTGCGCAAAATCATCAAGACTTATCGGATCGACCTTATCTACTCACCGAGTAGTTCCGGTTTATCAAACGCTCTATTCGCCTCCATAGGCACACGGGCGAAGAATATCGCATACCGAGGTACGCAGGCTAAATTGAAGCGGTTCGATCCGACCTATTATCTAGGCATATTAAATCCCGCCGTGGAGCATGTCGTATGCGAGACCAAAGATATCGAGGAATATCTCTCCCGATTCATCGCACGAAAAAGACTAACGACCAGCACAAAGCCATTTGATATCGATTGGATCAAGGAGGCAGTCCGTACGCCCAAACAAGCAGACGATATTCCGGACGACGCCTTTCGTTGCATCTATATCGGAGCGACGAAGAACAGGCCGTTCAAAGGCTTAACCGATTTGATTGATGCGTTTATCTTATTGGATGATCCACGGGTACATCTTACAATCGTGGGAGAATATGGGGAAAATGATTTCCAATTAGCCCAACAGTCGAAGGTAAGCGCACAAATTCATTTTCTGGGACAGCGTTCCGACGCCATCTCTTTTCTGGTCACGTCCCAGTTGTTTATACTTCCCTCGCACCGGGATGCCTCCCCTAGAGTCGTGCGAGAGGCTATGGCTTGTTCAGTACCTTGTATCGTAACAGACATACCGGGAGCAAGAGACTTAATCATAGACGGAGTCACCGGATTGTTAGTGCCGCCTTCTTCTCCTCAACAAATGGCGGCGTCTATCCGCTCGCTTATCGATAACCCGGAGCGATTGGAAGCGTTCGCCAAGGCCTCACGTGAGCATATCATCCAAGATTTCAGCGTAAAGGCTTATACAGACGGCTTCGCCACGTTATTCAGGTCGATCAAGAAAGCATAGATTATTTACAGATTCAGAAACAACGGATATAAGCTAATGAATAGCTATCATAAAGATGGTCCTTCATTCCATGTTTATATTGGAAGGACAGGATATTTTTCTTAAGCTCATAATTTAGCTTTGTCCGTAGAATCATCGGCTTATCCCCATTATCCCGATATCCCCGGAAACCGGCATAATTACAATCCAACGAGACCCCCCGATAGGTTCCTAACACACCTGCCCCATAACAGAAAGCGTCGTTCTGACGATTAACGACATCGTTCGTCATCCAACAATAAAAACCCGCTAAAGCTTGTACACGGATCGAAGCGTTTACATCTTTCCGCTTCCACAACGTACGTCCCAGATTGGCGTCGAACCAATAAGAGGCCGCATCCGTATAACGAGCGTCGCACAAGCGTCCGCCACTGGCGGTTTTCAGGTTGGCGCTTACCACGATATCCATCCACTTCTCGCTCCGGAGAGCTTGGAAATAAAAATTAAAGATCACGTCGCCCCGGCAAACAATCGGGGATTTCAGTTCTACCGCATAACGCTCATCCCGCACTTCCGGCGACATCTCATACCATTCTTGGAATACCCAACTGACATTCACTCCTACACGCCCCTTTACGACAGGAATGTACAAACGGGTAAAGATATCTTTTGTCTGATCGCCTCGCATCTTATGATATTCCCCCCGAAGCTCCACTTCCCAACGGCTGGACAGGCTTCCTCCCACCAACTCGGGAATCGGAAAGGCATTTGGCCCGAAATAACGGGGCGAGTAAGTCAGATACTCTACCTTTTCCCACCATTCTAACGCCTTAACCGGAGATACATAGGCCAAAAGACAACTAACAACTAAACAGAACCGGAGTATTTGTATTTTCATAAAAGTCTATAATTCAAATTCAATCTCATGCTTCAACGCATATTTCTTCCAGAAACGATTTCGATAGTATAATATCCAACGAAGGCATTCCGCTTTATCAAAATGCCGGCTCTCGGCATAGGTCTCAGCCATTAAATGAAAAGCGGCTTCCCGTCCCCACAAGCGGGAGAAATTCGCGCATCCTCGTTTTAGCGAGACAGGCCCGAAATACATCCGGTTTATATCGATCAAGGAAAACCTAACCCCTTCCTCCGTACGATCGTACAATACATTTCCGGGAGAGAAATCGGCATGATAGACCTCCGCCTCATGCAACTCTGCCATATAAGTGCCTAACGCACGAAAAATATCCTCGTTCCCCTCTACCGGACGCTGTCCGACTTTATACAATGTCTTATAGCTGGATTGCAGACTGATAAAATAACTATATCCCAAAAACCCTTTCTTCCTAAAAAGGATATAAGCGATCGGGGCAGGAGTTTCAAACCCCTTGGCGACTAAACGCAGAGCGTACTCATAGGCTCGCACAGCCTTAGGCTGACGGAAAAAACGATAAATAACACGGTTTATCAAGAAGGGGACTCTATATCGCTTGACATTCAGTTCCACACCATCTACCTCAAAAACCTTGATCTCATTCCTCGCCTTATAAATCGTTTTTCCCTCTTCTGAAAATATACGAGGTACACGCCTTACAAAATCCTCGAATCGCCCGTACGCCGGGTTAATGACCTCCTTCATCCGAAACCGTTTCATTTAAAGAGGTTAATACCTTGTTTATGATTAGATCCGGATTGAGCTGTCTCATACACGCCCAATCCTTCCGCAGGCAGGGCTTTTGGCCGAATACGGAACAAGGACGACAAGGTAAGTCCAACTGGATACAATCTTCCGGATCCTGATGATATCCGTAAAATCCGGCATAGGGATGGGTAGCGCCCCAAACGGAAAGCACCCGTGTACCGACCAAGGAAGCGAAATGCATATTGGCGGAATCCATGCAAATCAACAGATCCAACCGGCTGATCAAGGCCAGTTCCTGATCCAAGGAATACTTGCCCGCCACGCTTTTTACCCGGGGATACTCAAAAGCCCATTGATCCAAGAGCGCCTCCTCGTAGCCACGACCACCGAACAGGAAGATGGTAAAATCCTCTCGATCGGAAAGCTCGGCCATGACCAGCTCCATCTCCCCGGTCGGATAAATCTTTCCCCGGTGCTTGGCGAAGGGGGCGATACCGATCCATTTGCCCGTCTTCGTTCCCGCAAGGGGTTCCAAGGCGGATAAATCAGGGGTCGAGGTCTCATAAAGCGAGGTGAACGATTCCGTATAATGAAGTCCAGCGTTACGGAACACATCCGCATAACGTTCGATCACCGGGCGAAGTTGTTTAAATCGTTTATGCTTCGCGTCGGTCAACCGGGCACGATCTTTCCGGGCCTTATCCACGACAAACACCCGTCTGCCGTTCAAGCGGAACAGCGTACGGATAATCATGGTTCGCAACACATCGTGCAAATCCAGCACCATATCGAAATCGTATTTCACCAAGGCAGAGGCAAAACGAAGCAATCCCGCCAACGTTTTCTCCGTGCTCTTCGTATTGATACCGATCACGTTCACGTTCTTCGGGCGGTTGATAAAAACCGGGATCAAGAACGCTTGCGTCAACACGGTAAACGAGTCCGTAGGATTCGCCTTGGCTGCGGAATAGATAACGGGAACGGTCATCGCCACATCCCCGATAGCCGAAAGTCGTATTACTAATATATTTGCCATTATTTCTTACCGTACAACACAGGATTCAAGGCCGGGTCGTTGTACATCTTCATTTGCTTGTAGACCTTCATGTATTTCTTACCGTCACGGATATCGGATAGCAATTGATCCAAAGCCATCGACAAATCCTTCTTCTGCTCCATCAGCACCGCCAGTTTCTGCTCACAACGAGCCTTATGCTCGGCAGTAGCATCCGGACGGTTTGCCTCCTCACGCATATGATAGATCTTTAGCGTAAGGATAGAGAGACGATCGATCGCCCAAGCCGGGCTTTCCGTATTGATCGTAGCGTCCGGCAAGACTTTCACGTTCTTGTATTTATCCAGAAAGAAACTATCGATCAACTCTACCAAATCCGTACGATCTTGATTCGACTTGTCGATGCGGCGTTTGATAGCCAGCGCTTCCACCGGGTCGATCTCCGGATTCCGGATAATGTCCTCCAAATGCCATTGTACGGCATCGATCCAGTTCTTAAGATAAAGATAAAACTCGATGCTCTTTACCGCATAGGGATTATGCACTGTAGCATCTACATTGTCAGTTACATGATAAGCCTCCGTAGCTTGCTCAAAAATGCGGAAACATTGTTCGCTGAAGTTCATATATGATTCATTTTCTTTCTGTGAATACTTTGTGGGACAAAGATAATGCTTACAGATCAGAAACCCAATTCTACCGGATAAATTCTATCCTCTTAGCATATATCCTTTCTTCGGCAAGGATACGATGCTGGTAGACGGATCGTTATGAAGCGCTTTACGGAGATAGGTGACCTGCACATTCAAGGCCAGGGAGTTGGCGTATGAGCTAGTTCCCCAGACGGTTTCCAACAGAAGGTCACGATCCACCGCCAGATTCAGGTTTGTCGCCAGGATTCGCAGAAGATCCGCTTGGCGGGAAGTGATCAATACCTTGTTATTGCCGGTACGGATCTCGTTCGTGGTATAGTTGAAGGTCGTATTTCCGAAATGGAAGCTCTCCTCCAGCACGCTTTCATGGACACCGATCTCAAAACGGTCCTTGATACGGGCGATCAGCTCTTCCGGATAGAAGGGTTTCGCCAAGTAATCGTTTCCGCGCAAGCTAAAACCTTTCAAACGGTCGTTCTTATCGGAACGGTCGGAAAGGAAAAAGATCAAGACATGACGATCTTGCTCACGGATCTTTTCCGCTACCTCGAAACCGTTTAGGCCGGGCATGTTGATATCCAGCAAGACCAGATCCGGTTTCACAACCGGGAATTGCTCCAAAGCCATGGTACCATTGCCAGTATAAGTCACCTCATACCCCTCCCGTTCCAAGAATCGCTTCAAGACGAGGGAATACTTAAGGTCATCGTCAGCGAAAAGTATTTTCAATGTCGATTTCATAAGGCTGTAGTCGGTAGATTTATAGTAATTCGAGTGCCTTCACCTAATTCACTTCGCAGGGATACAGAGCCATGATGCGCCTCTATTATTTGGCGAACGTAGCTCAATCCCAACCCAATACCCGGAATTTGCTTATCCGGCAGATGAGACGAACGGTAAAATTTATCGAACACCTTTCGCCGCTCATCCGGAGCGATACCGAAGCCATTATCCGAAACGGTCAATTCGACCCCTTGCTGATTCCAAAGCACTACGATATCGATATTCACTTCCTCTCCCGAATATTTGATAGCGTTCTCTATCAAGTTAGACAAGACATTCGCCACATGTACCGGATCAGCTGTCAGATCCGGCATATCCGGGGGAAAGGCCGTCGAGAAAGAGACTTTTTTCCCGGCAGGGATATTGGTTAGGCGTACCACCTTCTCCACCAACTCACGGAGATTAAAAGCGGAAGGTCTCAAGAGCGTCTCCCGCTCGTCCGCACAAACCATATCTTTCAATTTTCCCAGATAGGCGGAAAGATTATCCAACTCGAACATGGAGTCTTGAAGGACCCGTTCCGTCGTGGCCTCATCCATCCGCATCTCCCGGTCATTCAAGAAAGAGACGAATACCTTCAAGGTTTGTACCGGTCGCCTCAGCTCATGGATCATCGTATGCACGAACCCCTCACGCAACTCGTTCAAGCGCATTTGCTCCCAGATCGTACGGATCTGGAAACCCAAACAAGCCAGCAATAACAAGATAAGGAAAATACTTAGGAAAAGCTGCCATCCCATCCGGCCCAATAACGGATTCATGGGAAGATCCACATCCACCCACACCGCCTTTCGCTCGATCGGGGCGAACACATAGCATATCGAGATAGAGGTTGAAAACAGGTTTTTCGATAATGGTAACCATAAGGCCGATGACTGTCCGGACAATGTATCGCTCGCTACGAACGGACGTACCCGATAATCCAGACCGGGCAGACCGGCAGACAAGATGGAGTCCAAACGCTCCGCAGAGAAAGGCACAAAGAACTCCACGACCGAACGATCTACCCCAACCAATAAGCTATCTTCCGGCATATTCGGGTCCAGATGAAGCCGAAAACTATGGATCTTTGTCGTATCCTTGGGATAAAGCTGGAAACCGAACGAGTTTTTCAACCCATTTAACACGCTATCACCAGACTGGTATTTCGACTGGCGTTCTATGATATAAGTACCTTTCGTCATCTCCGCCTCTTCCTTCCGTATACGAAATTCCTCCTGCCCGGCATGAAATACCTCACCGGCGATCTCATCCGCATAAGTACACATCTCATACCGGAACTGATTGAACAGCCAATAGCCTTGTACCCCGATCGCCGCCAAAGCCGCCGCCAACGAGATTACCCATATCCATCGAATCCTCTTTCCCATATCTTATTCCTTTCCGGCAAAGATAGATAGCTACTCCATGATTACAACGTACATGTAGCCATTTTTATAAGCGGAGTAATATTTCAGTAATAAAAATCTTCCTTACGGCAAACGTTCCTCTCTTACATTCGCGACAAATAACTTCTAAAACCAACAGATCATGAAACGAATCATAGCGACAATCGGCCTGCTTTGCGTAGGTCTGTCAGGGGCGGGACACGAGACGAACGCCCAAGTGACAATCAACATCTTCAACCTAAACGACGTACTAAGAGCCAAGCCCATCGACGAGACACGTTTCACGGTACAATACCAGACCACGTCCATGCCGGACACGCTCCAACCCGACAAGAAAGAGGAAGAGACCCTCATGCTGAAGGTCGGGGATAAATGCTCCGTTTACTATAGTTACGCCAAATTCCTCACCGATTCCGTACTAGAGGCCGACAAAGCCGCCGGAGCCTCACAAGAAGTCATCAATGAACACCTGCAACAATATTCATCCAAGACCAACGCGCAGGTCTACAAGAATTATCCGGCGGGAAAGACCACGACCTTGGATGCCCTTGCCGCCAGTCGCTTTCGCTGCGAGGAAAAGGAGGAGCGCCCGGAATGGACCTTACTGCCCGATACGATGACCATCCTGTCCTATCCTTGCCGGAAAGCGACCTGTCATTTCAAGGGCAGGCATTATGAGGCTTGGTACACGCCGGAGATACCGAAAAGCGAGGGTCCTTGGAAATTATGCGGATTACCGGGCCTGATCCTAAAAGCCCAAGACAGCCAAGGACATTACACTTTCATCTGCACGGGTATCGAACTGAGCCGGGATAAGAACCCGATCCTTTTCGGGGGAAACGATTTCGAGCCGATCAGCCGCAAGAACCTGCAAAAGGTTTACGAACGATATGCCGCCGATCCTATCGGATACATCGCCTTGACCTCGCCACAGGTGAAAGTGACCGTCACCGACGATAACGGGAAACCTTACCAACCCAAGAACATGCCGTATAACCCTATAGAAAGGGAAGAAAGATGAAATGGATCATACTGCATATACACACTTTTTGTTTACTTACGCTGCTCTGCCCGGCAGGATTGGCCGCCCAATCCGTCATCCGAGGGATCGTGATCGACAGGGAAAGCCAACTGCCGGTAGAAGCGGCCACCGTGCAATTAACTAGAGGCAACGTCTCCCTTCCGATCAACTATACGTTAAGTAATAATGAAGGGACCTTTACCCTCACCCAACCGAAGCGGACGGACTCACTTCTCGTCTCCGTCTCGCTCTTAGGGTACCAAACCCAGCAACAAGCCGTACATGCCGGACAAACGCTTCGTTTTGAGATGGAGCCGCAGGTATTCAGCCTAAAGGAGGTGGAAATCCGTCCGGGACGTGTCTGGGGGCAGCAAGATACGATCAATTATGATGTCACCCGCTTTCTCTCCCCAAAGGATCAATCCATCAAGGACGTATTACGGAAACTTCCGGGTATCGATATCGATGATCTGGGGAAGATCTCTTACAACGGGAAAGAGATCCGTAATTTCTATGTGGAGGGACTGGATCTCACCAACGGGAAATACAAGCAAATCAGCGAGAACCTGCGAGCCGACGCCGTACAGAACATACAAGTGATGGAGAACCACCAACCGATCCGTGTGTTACAGAGAAAGATCAAGACCGAAGACGTAGCGTTGAACCTCAAACTGAGACCGGAATTCCGGGATCGCTGGCTGATCAATGCCGAAGGCGGTCTCGGCGCATCCCCGTTCTTATGGAAAGGAGCCGCTGACGCCTTGCAGATCAGCCGCAGAAGCCAATCCGCTTATCTATATAAAGGGAATAATACCGGGCAGGATGTATCGGGCGAGCAAAATACGCTTACCGAATCACCCGAATCCCGTTTATCCGAGCCCAAGATTCCCCAATTTCTGCTACAGCCCTCATTCTCCGCCCCGCTAAAGAAAGAGCGCTGGCTGTTCAACCATATACACAGCCTATCCGCAAATCGCCTATATAAACTGAACGAGAACACCCAACTCCGTATAAACGCCGGTTATATCCACGACCTGCGAACACAGGAAAGGGGGAGTGAGACGACCTATTACCAATCCGAGGACACGATTCATCTAACGGAGCAAAGCGATAGCCGCATTCGCTCGGATCAAGCCAACCTAAATATCGGAGTGGAAAACAACTCGCAGGAAAGGTATCTCAAGAACCAGTCCTCAGCCACCGGAGATTGGCAATCCAGCCTTTCCCATATAACCGGAAACATGGCTTCCACCGGCCGTACAGCATTGAACCAACGCATCAAAACCCCGAACCTCGACTTGCGTAATAATTTACGGAGCCTGTGGAGCTTGGACAAATACACGTTGGAAGTCCAGTCTTTGCTCCGTTACCACAGCAACGCGGCCGATCTTCGCTTGGATAACCACCCTTATCCGATGAACTTACGCAACTTTTATACCGATAATTCCTTCTCATTCCTGAAAAAGAGCGGTTCCCTCACCCAGCGATATACGGTAGGCATAAACGGGGAGATCAGCAATATCGAGAAAAGCCTGCAAACTTATCTCTCACCCGATTACCAATGGAATACCTATAAATGGACCCTATCCCTCAGCGTTCCTCTCAGATGGACCGGATATACAGAGGTCGGTTTCTCCCGCATCTCGGTTAATCCGTCCCTGTCCATTATCTACAAACTGAATTACGCATGGCGTTTCACGGTACACGCCTCCTATAAGGAAAGATACGGAGAGATGACCGACTTATACGACCGGCCTTATCAAACGGATTACCGGAATAGCGTCTGGAATTGCGGAATCCTCCCGGTTTACAGACAACAGCTTTATTCCGTTTATGGGGAGTACAAGAATACGGCACGGGAATTCTTCGCCACGGTAAACCTGACACACAACCGGGAGTGGTACAACCGTATATACGAGCAACGTATAGAGAACGGACAGATACAACGAGTCTCCTTACCACTGTCCAACCACGGTTCCGGATATACCGTCAAAAGCACGCTATCCAAAGGCTTTTACGATCTAGGGCTAAAGACCTCGCTCCTGGCGCTCCTCAATATCAGCAAGGCCGAGCAAATCAGCGGGGGACAAAGGCTTCCCTATCAATATCGTCTCATGCGCCTAGAACCCAAAGTGATCTGGACTCCCAACCGCCATTGGGAGACCAGTTACCAAACCGATATCCGGTACGGAGGAAGTAAAATAGGAGAACGTACCCGTTTGGCGCCCTTATGGAACGTCACCCAACAAGTACAACTCTCCTACATTTTCTCACCCATAGAGGCAAGCCTTTCCGTAGATCATTATCACAATGACGTGAATGAAGACCAATCCGTCAACGCCGTTTTCGCGGACTTCTCGGTCTTATGGAAATCCCAGCGTTTGCAAATCACCGCCACGGCGACAAACCTGTTCGACAAACGTACCTACGGATACACGCGATACGCATCGTTGGAAAGCTATACCTCATGGGTACGTATCCGTCCCCGGGAGTTTCTGGTAGCGATCCGCTACCAGCTATAAACGATCCAGACGAGTCCGGGTTATAGGCGTATCTTCCGCTCCACCGTACCCTCTGCCGTATCTATCCGTATGAAATAAACGCCGGGCTGGACATTTCCCAAGGAAACAGCGTAATCCACCGAGGCTGGAGAATCTACCTTCTCACCATACAGATGACGGCCCGAAGCGTCATGTACATGGATGCTGAACGAACCGGGGACCTCCGCCCAACGGACATGGAAACTTCCTTTCGTACCGCTAGCATATACGGACACGGCCTCTTGCGGAGCCTCCTCGAATACGTTCTCCGTAGAGGTAGGGATTCCCAATATATCCAGCAGACCTTTATACACGTCTATCTTTCCCCATCCCCATTGCTTGTTCGGATAAGAGAGCGGTTTATCCTGAACAGCCGTACGGGAGAAGACATCCTTGATATCATCCGGGGATAAAGCAGGATTCGCCTGTAACCAGAGAGCGATACTGCCAGTCACGAAAGGACAAGCCATCGAGGTTCCACTCATATACCCCCATGGATATCGATGTCCATTGAAAGTGGAATAGCGAGCCTGTGATGCCTTGGCTCCTTCACCGATCTCACCCTCCAGATAGAATGAGTTATAGGAGGATGCCACCCAAAGTCCGGGTGCTGTTATATCTGGTTTCATGCGATTTTCAAGCGTAGGGCCTACGCTTGAAAATGATGTTAACTCACCCAAACTATTACCTGCCAAATAAGAGGTACCCCCATCTACATTTACCGGGCATATACGAGTGGCATAAGCCCCGACAGCTATCACGTTTTTGGCTGATGCCGGAGAGCCGACAGTGAAATCTCCCGTACCGACCGTATAAGGATACCCTTTTCCCAAGTCTGTAAATAAGCTCTCGCCATTGTTGCCCCAAGCCCGGACCGGCGTGTTATTTGTCGCCACATGAAGTAAGAATATCTTTTCATTTTTGGTGCCTTCCGGATAATTGAACTGAATAAAAAGACGGTATCTCCCATTAAACACATATAATTCAGATTCCATTTGCGCCTCATACACCAACGTGCCATCCACGCTCTCACTAGTAAAAACAGAAGACTTAGGCATTGTATCCAAGGCGAAAAACCCGGTAGTATTTAATATCTCATCGCTTTCGCGATCATACAGATCCAGGCAAACAGAAAAAGGTTCCCCGGGCTCGTCCGCCCAAATATCCACCAGTCCATAAGAAAGACCCGTATTAGACCTGCCAACAAAAGTACGCAAGGTATCCGAAGGCGACATCAGTTCGGTATATACTGGCATGTCCCTAGAATTTCCCATGGCAACCGTGATGATTTTTCCCGGTCCGACCATTCGGTCCAACATTATATCCATAAAATTAGTACCATCGTGTCCTCCAATACCATCCCCTAAACTAAGATTCACCACGCAAGGTCTACCCAGTCTCTCGCTCTCCTTGAATATATAGTCCACTCCGTCTACGATATCAGAATTCTGCATGGTAGTAGCCACCAAGATCATATCACTCTCGTTGGCCACACCTTGGTAGGGCGTATCAAACCCTCCTCCGGCAGCTATGCCCGCGACATGGGTACCATGCGTATTTACATCCGAATCAAACGAGCAAGCCGCATCCAGCAGTTCCTCTTCCGTCCTGTATTCCGCTTTACTATAAGGACTCGTTTGATCCCAAACTTGTTTGATACGATACGCTTTACCCTCTTTGTCATAGAAATTCGGGTGAGTAAAATCTAATCCCTGATCGACCACACCCACGATGACCCCCTTGCCCGTATAAGGCTGGGGAAGCTTAGTCCCCGCATAGGCATCCGCCACGTCCGAGTAGTAACGGGCCGAGTCCATACTGGCCCTCATAGGTTGTGAAGCGGATACATATTGGATACAACCCAGCCCAGACACCGACTCCACGGCAGACAGGGGGATCAACACCGTAGCGATATCTCCCGTCCTTGTCCGGATACGGCACCCGGCCGAATCCAAGGAAGCCCATCCCTCATCCGTCGCCACCTTCACGAAAGCCGAGAGATAATCTCCCGAGATAGAACTCCTCAACAACGAGTTCGCCGTATCTTTCTTCGCTAATTTGTCTAAAAGAATACGTGTATAGGGAGACATCTTGGAATACGTAGGTTCTTGGGCAAACATCCCTCCTACCACAAAAATCGCTAGAAGCAGCGATAACAAAATAGATTTTCTCTTCATATTAACCATCTTTTCCATTATATTTCAATTAAGACGTAAAGCTCGTCTCATCACGCCAGCCACGACATTTTAAATGCGCCATTTTATCTGTCTTATTGTGATACAAAGTAAGGCTTTTAAATGCGGACTTTCATTAAGAAACCCCGCTACCTTACGACATTTAGTCCAAAAACAGTGTGACATATAATCCGGATTCGAGGTAAACTAGGCCCTTTTCATATCTAATCGTCACCAAAAACACTTATAAATCAAAGAAAAATTTATATTTTTGTTCGCTAAAAAGTAAATGAATGAAACTAACATATATAACTTTATTCTTTTTTTCTATCGTACTCTTGAGAGCGGCAAACCCTTCCGCAGATAACCGCCCCCAAGAAAAATTATCTTACCAATCCATATTCAATCAGATCATCGCAACCCCCGAAAAAGCGATAAACCTAGCCGATAGCGCCGAGAACCTACGGATCATACCGGAATACAAAGCACATATCATCCGGTCACGGGCATACGCCCGGTTGAAAAACGAGAAGAAAGCGCTGGAATACGCTCTAGCCGCATTCCACACCGATTCCGTACAAAACGACTCCACGGCCTACATGAATGTTTGCCAGATACTAAGTAATTGCTATATCGAGCTATCCCGCCAGAACGAAGCCATAGAATACGCAACGAAAGCGATACAGATCGCACGCTCCCAAGGCAATAAGAGCGTCGAGGCTACCTCTATGATCTCCATCTCACGGGCACAAAACGAGCTGGCACAAAAAGACAAGGCTATCGAGACACTTGACCAAGCGATTGAACTGCTACAAGGCACCACCGATCCGGAAGAAAAGTGTACGTTGATCTCACTTTATATGGAGAAGCTACGAAACATCATGATCCAGGAGAAAAATGAAGAAGCAATAAATACCGGAAAGGAAGTAGAGGCACTTCTGGAAAAGATGGAACAAACAGGCGACATGCAAGAGACAAGGGTGGATATGCACCTAGGTTATTTATATAGCTTCCTTTGCGAAGCGTATCAACTGATCGGAGAGGAACAAGCAGCGGCCAGTTACTACCAAAAGTTCCTCACCACCAAATTCGCCCAAAAGCCGCAGGGAAGAACGAGAGCGGACCCTTACCTGCTATTAATAAATGATTATAAGCAAGTGATCCATAACACCTTGGAACGGGAGAGACTGACTCCGGCGCAAGATACCATCAATAAAGATTATACGGTGATGCTAGCGAAGCTAAAGAATACCTATTCCTTAATGGGGGACTATAAAACAGCTCTCCAATACAGTGATCGTCTCTCCAACATACGAAAGGAACTGTATGCCCGCGACAAGGAAAACGCGGCCATGGAACTTGCCATCGCCTATGAGACGAACGAAAAGGAAACCAAGATCATCAAGCAGGAAATGGAGCTGAAGCAGCGCAACACATTTCTCGGAGCCTCTCTAGGCATCATAATCCTCCTTATTCTCTTGCTTTGGATCTCGTACCGGAACAGCCAGGTCATCAAGCGAAAGAACAAGATCACAGTGAACCAAGTAAACCAACTCCTAGCCTACAAGAATGAGCTATTGGCGATCAAGGAACGTGACAAAGAGGCAGAACTATCGCACCAAGAAGAACTTCCCAAATCAGATAGCAAGACACAAACTGACCCAGATCAACCAATCGACCAAGATTCTTTCATCCTGTTGGAAGAAATAATGCATAAAGAGAAACTCTATCTAAAATCAGATCTTACCCGTGAGGACGTACTAAAACGGCTCCGCATGGACAAAAACCGTTTTGCCCGGATGATACAGAGCAACACGGGAGACAATTACACAAACTATATCAGCAACCTCCGCATGGAACACTCCATACAGCTAATGAAACAATATCCTTATTACAACCTAGAAGCCATCGCCCTCGATTCCGGATTGGGAAACGTACGTGCCTTACACCGCCTCTTCAAGAATAAGATCGGGATGACGCCTACCGAGTATAAAAAAGCCTTACATGTGAATTAAATTAACTATTTGCGGCAATCGGTCCCAATCCCGTACAAAAAACTTACTTTAAGCCCTTTTATTCAATAAATTCATCTAATTTCGCGTCATTTATAAACGACACGTCTCTATGAATAATGATAAGATCGTCACACCCAGCTTTTGCTATATACTAGCGGCGAATTTCCTGCTTTTTTTCGCTTTCTATCTAATCCTGCCGATCTTGCCTTTTTATCTGAAGGAAGAATTCATGATCGGGAAGTCTATGATCGGGTTTATCTTGTCGTGCTATACGCTAGCGGCGCTCTGTATCCGTCCGTTCGCCGGATATTTACTGGATACTTTCGCCCGCCGTCCCTTATATCTGGTGGCTTATTTCATTTTCACCGCCATATTTGGCGGATACATGGTAGCCACGGCGCTTACCCTCTTTATCGCCTTACGCGTCGTACACGGTTTCGCCTTCGGCATGGTGACGGTGGCCGGAAATACGATACTGATCGATATCTTGCCCTCCTCCCGCCGTGGGGAAGGTATTGGCTATTACGGCCTAGCCAATAACATCGCCATGAGTTTCGGACCGATGATCGGTCTGTTCATGCAAGGGAACTTCACATACGACGTGATCTTTTCCTGCTCGTTGCTATCCGGAAGCCTTGGTTTTATCATGGCCTATATGGTCAAGACTCCTTATAAGCAACCGGTCAAACGAGAACCGATCTCCCTAGACCGCTTTTTCTTGGTGAAGGGAACTTGGGCGGGTATCTCCCTATTATTGCTCTCCATTCCTTATGGTATGACTACCACTTATGTAGCGATGTACGCCGCTGAGATCGGGATCAGCGTAAACTCCGGACTTTATTTCACCTTTATGGCCATGGGACTAGCCGTCTCCCGCCTGTTCTCCGGACGGCAAGTGGATAAAGGACGGATCACGCTTGTTATCTCCCTCGGGATGTATTTGGCGGCGGCCACATTCTTTCTTCTCGCGGCGCTCAAGGAGTTGATGCATTGGAATCCAGTATTTTCCTCTTATCTCTACATAGGTATAGCCCTCTCGCAAGGCGTGGCATTCGGAACCATGTTCCCTGCTTTCAACACGCTTTTCGTGAATCTGGCACCCAATAACCAGCGGGGTACGGCCACTTCTACATATCTAACTAGTTGGGATGTAGGTATCGGTATCGGGTTGATGGCCGGGGGCAGCATCGCACAAGAGCTGGGTGGCTTCAACTACGCCTACCTGTCCGGCGCTTGCCTTACGGTATTGTCTACGTTTTTCTTCTTGTTCAAGGCAGGGCCTCATTTCAATCGGTACAAGCTGAGATAAGTACTGCACGGCTCTTCCATTAATCTATCCGTTTTAGTTAAGCCGAGAAGCTTTAATTCCATACAATAAGCCTACTCATGAGCTGCGCACGTAAGAAGCTAAGAATCAGCGTCAAAAAAAAACACGAGAATCTTTCCGTCAAAACACGTACATGTTTTTTCAAAAAGTCGTACGTGTTTTGGATGAAACTCGTACGTGTTTTCCCGAATCTTTCGGCTGAGAACAAAAGCGCATATAGAAATCGACAAGAAGCCATCATCACTTGTATATCCCCTGTTTTTTACTTAATATCGCGTAACGATAATCAAGCTGATAAGATGAAAATAATAGCAGATAACACGGTTCCTTACCTAAAAGGGATCTTGGAGCCGATAGCAGACGTATCCTACCTTGACTCCAAAGAGTTTACACCCACGAACATAAAAGACGCAGATGCCTTGATCGTACGTAGCATAGATAAATGTACACGCGAGCTATTGGAAGGTAGCCGGGTTCGCCTCATCACGACAGCCACGATCGGATACGACCATATCGATATCCATTATTGCGAGAAGGCAGGGATCACGTGGAAGAACGCCCCGGGTTGCAACGCCGCTTCCGTGGGGCAATATGTATTATCCTCTTTGGTAGCCGTCGCCCTCCGCAAAGGAGAGAGACTAGCAGGGAAGACTATCGGTATCGTTGGCGTAGGCCATGTAGGGAGTATCGTGGAGAGGCTATGCGAGGCCATGGGGATGCGTGTGCTTCGCAATGACCCGCCCCGTGCCGAGCAGGAAGGCGACGGTGGATTCGTATCCTTGGACACGATCGCGAAAGAGGCGGATATCATAACCTTGCATGTGCCGTTGACCAAAGAGGGACGTTTCGCCACCCGCCATCTCGCCGATCCTGCTTTTTTCGACAAATTGGAACGAAAACCATGGTTTATCAACAGTTGCCGGGGCGCCGTACATGATACGCAGGCCTTATTGCAGGCCAAACGAACCGGCAAGGTCAGCGAACTGATCATCGATTGCTGGGAGAACGAACCGGATATCGACCGGGAATTACTGTCGGAAGCCACGATCGCCACTCCTCATATAGCCGGTTTCTCCGCCGACGGGAAGGCGAACGGGACACGAATGTGCCTAGAGAATATAGGATGCTTTTTCGGTATCCGTATCGAAAAGATCAAGGAAGTCATTCCGCCTGCCCCAACCAACCTATTCATCGACTTGGGACAATTCAAGGAGCACCGTGTGGAAGAAGCCATCTTGAGAAGTTTCAACCCAGAAGTAATCGACCAAGCACTAAGAGCGAATCCTCATCATTTCGAGCGATTTAGGGCAGCGTATGATCATCCCCGTGAGTTCCATGCTTACCAAGCGATCAAAGCTGACCCGGAAGAATTCGCCGTACTCCAAAAACTAGGTTTTCAAGTAGGCTAATGACAAAAAAGCCTTACAGTAAACTTTCGATCACATGAGGATAATGCGCATACTCCAAGGCATGCACTTTCGCGGCTACCTCATCTGGCGTATCCGAAGGTAATACCGGGCAAGAAGCCTGGAAGATGATAGCGCCCTCATCATAATGCTCATTAATATAATGTATAGTAATACCCGACTCCCGCTCACCAGCCTTCACGACCGCCTCATGCACATGCATGCCATACATCCCCTTGCCGCCATATTTAGGGAGTAACGCAGGATGGATGTTCACGATCTTTCCGGGAAAAGCCTGAAGAATCACGTCCGAGATCTTATTCATGAAACCGGCCAGCACGATAAAGCAAACGTCATATTCCGCCAGTTTCTCCAAGATAGGCGTACCCGCCGCAAACTCATCCCGCGAGAATACGAAAGAGGGAACGCCCAACTTGTTTACCCGCCCATGCACGCCAACATTACGGTTATTTGATAAAACAACCGCAACATTAACGTTTTCACTGTTAGCAAAATATCGGGTGATGTTCTCGGCATTCGTACCAGACCCGGAAGCAAAAATCGCTATGTTTTTCATATTTTCAGATGTTTAAATGCACAAGAAAAGAAAAAATGTGCAGTTTTCCGCATTTTTAGCTTATTAAATTTGCTTTGTAACATAAAAAATTCTTTTCTTTGCACTGCAAATTTAAAAAGTATATTCGTATTTATTAATCTAAATTGAAAAAGTTATGTCTGAAGTTGCTGAAAGAGTAAAAGCTATCATCGTTGATAAATTAAGTGTTGAAGAAACAGAAGTTACAAACGAAGCAAGCTTTACTAACGATTTAGGAGCAGACTCTCTTGACACTGTAGAATTGATTATGGAATTCGAAAAAGAATTCGGTATCTCAATTCCTGACGATCAAGCAGAAAAGATTACAACTGTAGGTGACGCTATCGCTTACATCGAGGCTAACGCGAAGTAATCAATCCTTTTAACTAAAGGTATGGAATTAAAAAGAGTTGTAGTAACAGGTCTTGGAGCTATTACTCCTCTTGGTAATACCCTCCCCGAAACATGGGAAGGTATTATCAACGGAAAAAGTGGCGCTGGACCTATTACTCAGTTTGATGCATCCAAATTCAAGACACAATTTGCATGCGAAGTTAAAGGCTTCGATCCGTTGAAAGTTATGGATCGTAAGGAAGCCCGCAAGTGTGATCGTTATAGCTTATTCGCGATCGATGCGGCGAAACAAGCGATCGAGGACGCGGCAATGGACTTGGATAAAGAAGATAAGAACCGTATCGGCGTTATTTTCGCTTCAGGTATCGGTGGTATCAAGACATTTGACGAGGAAGTATTGAGTTATGCGAAGATCAAGGATACGATCGGTCCGAAGTTTAACCCGTTCTTCATCCCGAAAATGATCTCGGATATCGCGGCTGGACATATTTCCATGCTTTATGGATTCCACGGCCCGAACTTTGCGACCGTCTCAGCTTGTGCATCTTCTACAAACGCTATCAGCGACGCATTCAATTATATCCGTTTAGGCAAGGCTAACGTCATCATCACCGGTGGAGCGGAAGCTGCTGTTTCTGAATCGGGTGTAGGTGGATTCAACTCCATGAACGCGTTATCGACACGTAATGATTCTCCCGAGACCGCATCTCGCCCGTTCAGCGCTAGCCGTGACGGATTCGTGATGGGTGAAGGTGGAGCTTGCTTGGTATTGGAAGAAATGGAGCACGCATTGGCTCGTGGCGCTAAAATATATTGCGAGATCGCAGGAACCGGAATGTCTGCCGATGCCTATCACTTGACCGCTTCTCATCCGGATGGTTTAGGAGCGAAGCTGGTTATGCGCAACGCATTGGAAGACGCTGGAATGGCTCCGGAAGATATTGATTACATCAATGTTCATGGAACATCGACTCCCGTAGGCGATATCTCAGAGGTTAAGGCGATCAAAGATGTGTTCGGAGAACATGCTTATCAACTGAATATCAGTTCCACAAAGTCAATGACCGGTCACTTGCTTGGTGCTGCCGGAGCGGTAGAGGCGATCCTGTGTATTATGGCTATAAACGATGGTATTATCCCGCCGACCATTAACCATGCGGAAGGCGACGATGATCCTGAAATAGATTATAAACTGAATTTCACATTCAATAAGGCTCAAAAGAGAGAAGTGAAAGCCGCTTTATCGAATACGTTTGGTTTCGGTGGACACAACGCTTGCGCCATTGTTAAAAAATTCGTGAAATAACGTGTTTAGAAAGCTATACAAACAGCTACATAAAAGAATAAGGCTCCTGCATAATAAAGGTAGGGAGCCTTATTTGTCTTTATCAAAGATTCTAGGTTTTTATCCGGATAATCTCCAGATTTACGAGCAGGCCTTGTTGCATAAATCATCATCGGTAGAGACGGGTGATGGTAAATGGCTTAACAATGAGCGTCTTGAATTTTTAGGAGATGGAATTTTGGATGCGGCGGTCGCCGATATTGTCTATAAGCGCTACCCAAATAAGCGGGAAGGCTTTTTGACAAACACACGCTCCAAGATCGTACAACGGGAAACGATGAATAAGGTCGCCGTACAACTCGGCCTCGATCAAATGGTAGTCTATTCAACCAAGATAAACTCTCATAACAATCATATGTATGGTAATGCGCTCGAGGCTTTGATCGGCGCTATTTATCTGGATCAAGGTTATGACGTTTGTTATAAGTTTATCCGTGACGTGATGATAGAAAAGTATATCGATGTAGATATGCTCGTCCGGAAAGAGATAAATTTCAAGTCAAACTTGATTGAATGGAGCCAAAAGAACAAAATATCGATCTCGTTCGATCTAATAGAGTCTTTTACGGATCATGATGGGAATCCTGTATTCCAAAGTGCGATTAAATTGCTGGGCGAGCAAATTGGCATAGGTATCGGTTACTCCAAAAAAGAATCCCAGCAAGCGGCTTCTAAAATGGCGGTCAAAAGATTGCGGACAGACAAAGAACTCCAGCAACGTATCTCTGCCACAAAGAAAAAGAAGACTGGTGAACTAACCGATGAAAAAGAGTTTTCTGACCTCCCAGAGGAAGAAACTGTATGATAAACAGCAGAACTTGGGTACATCGTTTGATATACCCAAGTTCTTAGCTATATAAGAATAAGCTCATATAAAGTTGTATGTATGAAAAAACAGTACAGTAAATTTCTCCGAATATTAATAACCGGCATGTTATGTATCGGTTATTTCTCGATTTCAAGTTCGTTGGCGCAGATCAGCGAAGGAGGACTCCCCCCCAGCTTTCAATTCGCAGGTTCACTTCGAAGTGAAAAGCTAGCAGAACAAGTTCCAGTGAATTTCAGTGTGGAAGACCTCGAGACGGTCGATGCGTGGAGGGTCAGCCAAGGCGCTCCGTTGCGTGTAGCCAAGTCGATCCCAACCAGCTTCGACATCGCCGATAGTGGCGATTGGATTTCACTGCCCGACGGCAGCCAAGTATGGCAACTTCACCTTCAAGCGAAAGGAGCGATCGCCTTGATCCTGTATTACTCCGATTTTTATATCCCCAAAGGTGCCCGGTTATACCTGTATAACGCAGCGAAAACCCAAGTATTGGGTGCCTATACGCATCGTACGCATCCTGAAAACGGACCGTTCGCAACCCAAGCCGTAGCAGGCGATGAGGTGATCCTCGAATATGTACCGGCACCATCCGGCGAGACACCTCGACTACGCATCCGGGAGGTCGGTTACGGGTATAATCATCTTGAAGCGATCATGCCAGAAGTACAGGAAGCGCCGGGAGCCGGCTTTTCAGAAGCTTGCGAAGTGAATATCAATTGCGAGGAGGGAGCCGATTGGCAGGAGCAAAAGAAGGGGGTGATACAAATGATTCAATACATCCGTAATAAAGAGGGAGAAGGAGGAAGCTATATTTGTACGGCTTCTCTGGTAAATAATACGGCCCGTGACAAAAAGCCTTATGTATTATCCGCCTTCCATTGTTCGCAAGATATGCTGGGCGAACAGACGGTTACTCCCGAGGAATTAGCAGTCTGGTTGTTTTATTTCCACCAAGAACATGTGGGCTGCGATAATGAGTCACCCATTTATCCGATAAAAACCATGGTAGGATGTACACGGAAAGCCTCTACCCCTGTCGAAAACGGTTCCGACGGACTGTTGCTGTTGCTTAACGACGAGATCCCCGACGATTATAATGTATTCTTTAACGGATGGGATCGTTCAAATATGCTTTCACTCTCGGGCGTAGGCATCCATCATCCTTCCGGCGATTATATGAAAATCTCCACCTATGGAAATTATCCGACAGAATCGATTACATGGCGTAATAGTGATGTTGGGAAAAACGGGGCCACGAACGCTCATTGGAACGCGACTTTCGATGCCACGCTAAACGGACACGGGGTGACCGAGGGAGGTTCTTCCGGCTCGCCTTTATTTAATAGCAAAGGCTTGATTATAGGTACGCTGAGCGGTGGAAGCTCCAGTTGCGAACTGCCCGAAGGATTGAATTTATACGGTAAATTGTATTATCACTGGAATAAATACAGTGATAATGATACAGCCCGGATGGATGTCTGGCTAGATCCACTCGGAATGGGCGTCACCTCGTTGCAGGGAATGACGCAGGATGGGAAAACGATCGGAAACGAGTATGAAAGTCCGACTGATTTGAAATACAAACAGATCTCCACGGGTGAGATTCAACTGACATGGAATGCCCCAGTCCTCGAAAAAATAGCTGGTTGGGGATCACAAGATCGTTATCAACAGTTCGGTCTCGGAGGAGATCCATTCTATTTCGCTCAGAAATGGGATACGAAAGATCTACAACCGGTGCATAAAAAAACGATCCGGAAGGTTAATTTCTATCCGCAGGAAGGAGTCACCTATGGAGTCTATATCAAACAGGGAAACCGGGAGTATGAAGAGAGTTTCACTCAACTGAAATCAGGTAAAATAAATTCGGTCACACTTAAAGCACCATTCGTAATCGACGCAAAACAGGATTTACTGGTAGCCATTCATGTGATAAGCTATGCCAATAACACATACCCGGCATGTTCCGATGAAGGCCCCGCAGTCGATGGAAAAGGGAATTTATATTCTTTGGACGGAAAAAAATGGGAAACATTCTCAGATGATGAGCTAGATGCCAATGTTGTGTTATCGATCGTAATAAGCGCGGAAGAAGGTGAGCTCCCCTCAAGTTCCGTATTCTCCACGAGCACTTTCTCGGAGAAACCGCAACCCATGAGAACGGGCCGATTATCATTCCGGAAACTGGCTATCGCCTCCGATGCGCAAGAAGCAGAGTTGATTACGGCTTTTCCGGAGCTGACCGGTTATAAGGTATATCAAGATACTCGGGAACTGACGACATTACCTGTTTCTCAACGGAATTATACGGTGAAAAATCTGGCAACAAATACCCCTCTGCTCCAAGTAACGGCACTTTATGGTACCGACGAGAGCGCTCCGGCTACGGTAATTCCGGAAACGAGCGTAGGTAACGAACTGAAGCCAACAGGCGAAGAAGTAGACATTCAACCACGTATCTTCTCGAATGAAGTACAGATCCAGAATTATCAACAACTGAAATCGCTTGAGATCTACAGGGCCGATGGAAAGTTGATACGTAGCATCCCGCAACCGGGAAGCAGTCTCAGCACGGGTGATTTTGCCACTGGAATGTATATCTTTCGCTTGACTACCGAAAAGGGAAGCCAAACCGTTCAAGGTATTAAGAAATAAACGGCCGCCTACTAGTATAAAGTAAAAAAGGTTGTGTGTCAGAGAACGCACAACCTTTTTTATTTTATTTCCCGAATGTTACCCCCATCCGCTTTCCTTGTACGATCAAATCATGATCCGGTGTCACTAATTTTAGTTTTCCCGCTACTTCTAACAAAGGAATGGATTCTACCCTATCTCCTTTTATACAAACCATACGTCCGAATTCACCATTAGCGATCAGTTCCGTGGCATGGCCTCCCAAGCGGGTAGCGAGGTTACGGTCGAACGGAGAGGGGTTTCCACCCCGTTGGGTGTATCCCAATACGGTATCCCGGGTCTCGATACCCGTTCCCGCCTCGATAGCCCGGGTGATATAATCAGAAGGACGCTTTTTATCCGGAGTCTCGATACCCTCGGCTACTACAACGATGGAATAAGGTTTGCCCCTGCGAGCCCGATCCAAGATCGCCTCGTTCACCTTATCGATATCGTATCCCAATTCCGGAAGTAAGATCACGTCGGCACCTCCAGCCATCCCGGCATACAAGGCGATCCATCCGGCATGATGGCCCATCACCTCCACGACCATCACCCGCTTATGTGAACTAGCCGTAGAATGAAGACGGTCTATAGATTCCGTGGCGATATTCACGGCGGTATTAAAACCGAACGTAATATCCGTACCCCATATGTCATTATCGATTGTCTTGGGAACGCCTATCACGTTCAATCCGATCTGAGATAACAGATTGGCCGTCTTCTGCGTACCGTTTCCTCCGATACAAACCAAGCAGTCCAGCCCCAGCTCCTCATAATTTTTCTTAATGATCTCCGGCTTTTCCGAATCTCCCGAGGCCAAAAGCTTACGGAAAGGCTTCTCTCTGGACGTTCCTAAAATGGTTCCCCCTAAATTTAATATGCCGGATAAGCTCCGTTCATCGAAAACTTGGACGTCTTTATTCAAAAGACCTATAAAACCGCTATGAATACCTATCACTTCCATGCCGTAATGCATGATAGCGGTCTTGCCAACACCACGGATCGTAGCGTTGATACCGGGGCAATCGCCACCCGATGAGAGAATCCCTATTTTCATCGTAACGTTAATTTAGTACTTAGCAAAGATATAAATAAAAAGAGAATGCCTACATTTGCACTCGAACAAATAAAAAGGGCATGGATATTTTAACACAGACGATTTCGCTCCTTTTCCGCCATCGACAAACGGAGATCGGACGATTTGGGCAGGATATAGACCATATCCAGCGCAAACAGCTGCATGCTCTGCTTTCGACGGCACGCAAGACGGAATGGGGACTCAAATATGATTATAAAAGCATTCGCTCTTATTCAGACTTCTGCCAACGTCTTCCCTTACAGACTTATGACGAGATAAAGCCGTATGTCACCCGAATGATCAACGGAGAAAGGAATATTCTCTGGCCTTCGGTGGTGCGGTGGTACGCTAAGAGTAGCGGAACCACGAACGACAAAAGTAAATTCCTGCCCGTCACCCCCGAGATATTAAAGGGTTGCCACTATAAAGGCGGCTTTGATTGCGTAGCCATTTATCTGCGGAACAACCCGGAAAGCCGTTTCTTCTCCAAGAAAGGCTTGATTTTAGGTGGCAGCCATAGCCCTTCTCCGCTAAACTCCGAGGCTCATCAAGGCGACTTATCCGCCGTATTACTTCAAAATCTCAATCCGCTCGTCAATTTAATACGCGTCCCCAAGAAACCCATTATCCTAATGGATGAATGGGAAAGCAAGATCAAGGCGATCGTGGAGAACACTTGGAATAAGGATGTAAACAGCCTATCCGGTGTTCCTTCTTGGATGTTGGTATTGATCAAGGCCGTATTGAAAAAAACGGGTAGGGAATATCTTACGGACGTATGGCCTAATCTGGAGGTCTTCTTCCATGGGGGAATCAGTTTCGAGCCTTACCGGGAGCAATATAAAACCTTGATTCCATCAAATAAGATGCATTATATGGAGACCTATAACGCATCCGAGGGCTTCTTCGGGCTGCAAGACGATCCGACAGACCCCAGTTTGCTTATGATGCCGGATTACGGTATTTTCTATGAGTTCATCCCGATGAACGAGGTGGGTAGCGCCCATCCGACCGTGTTACCGCTGGAATCGGTAGAGACCGGGAAAAACTACGCGATGGTGATCACGACCTCAGGAGGATTATGGCGCTATCAGATCGGGGATACGGTACGTTTCACCTCGTTATTCCCTCATAAATTCGTTATCTCCGGACGTACCAAGCACTTTATCAACGCCTTCGGCGAGGAGCTAATGGTGGATAACGCCGATAAGGCGATCGCCATGACTTGCCTACGAACCGGGGCGAAAGTAAAAGAATATACCGCCGCCCCACTTTTTATGCTGGATAAGGCGAAAGGACGGCACCAATGGTTTATCGAGTTTGACAAGAAACCGGAATCTCTCGATGAATTCGCCACTTTATTAGATCAGAACTTACAAAAGCTGAACTCGGACTATGAGGCGAAGCGGTATAAAGAGATCTCCCTCCAACCGCTGGAAATCGTTATCGCCCGCGACGGCGCTTTCTATGAATGGCTCAAGCAGAAAGGCAAATTAGGCGGCCAACACAAGATTCCACGCCTCAGCAACGACCGCACGCATATAGAGGAGCTTTTGCGCATCAACCAGTCTCTATAAGCCGACATGCGCTTGATCCATAAGACGCATTAAAATTGATAAGTCAGATAGAATCCCGCCATATTCGAACTGAATACCGGAGCGGCCACGATCGGGCAGTTCTTCACATTTCGATTGATCCGCCGGGCGATAGCGTTACGAATCGGGAAATAGATCAGATACGATAACTCTACCGACAAGATCCCGAAACCCGCGCCGGCTACTACATCCGCCACCCAATGCCTGTTATTGTATAAGCGGGAACCCGCCACGAACGCCGCTATCGCATAACCCGAGTAAGCGAGTATAGGCGAGCTATCCTTAAATTCCTTATAAGCCATATGCGCCCCTAAGAAAGCATTCGAGGTATGTCCGGACGGAAACGAATAAGGCGCCCCGTCCGGGCGAGGCTCGTTTACCCAGTTCTTCAGCCCATGCACCATCAATCCGTTCATCCCTTCCGCTAAAGCGACCAAGCAAAGTTGGTCCACCCAGTTATGCTTCTCTTTTCCCATAAGGTCGCAGACAAATACCCAACCGAGCATTCCCCACTCCAAGTAATTGTCGATATGGATTTGCTTCACGGAATCTTTCCGTGAAAACAGGTGAAAGTCATTCATCCCGTCGATCGCCGTGCCTACGGCTCCCACCGTTATCAATGAGGCCGGAAGAATCAAGCTTTTCGGGTTAAACTTATAGGCGACGACAGGCATTCTCTCCTTGACAGGGGCTTGAGAACGTACGTTTAACGTATCGAGATCACCAACGCCGGCGAACGCAATGTTTACGAAGCCTATCAAAAGGCTTGCCAAGACGATTAATTTCCTATATATCATATCCGTTATTTTCCTCTAAGACATCCCTCTCCCGGATAAACCCTTCATCAAAATAGTTGTTCTCTATTTTCGAATGGATCACCCGCTGGAAATAGAAACGGTGGTTATTCCAATGGAAGGCTGGGTATTCCTTATTTTGTTTGACAATATTATTCGTGAAGACCAACCCGTCCACGGACTTGGCGTATACCAATGGCCTATCGAACGTAATAAACTCGTTCGCGTCGATCACGATATCACTATGGAAATATTTCCTTTGCGACGCTAAATCCGGGATTTCGGGATAAATAGAGATAATAGCGTTCGTAAATTGGAACATATTCGTCAAGGAGTTGATGAACTTATTCTTACGGATCAACACGTTCCGGCAAGCGCCGGTCTCGAACCAGCCGTTGCAATCACCGCACAGCAGGATCGCCGTCCCCGAGGTATGATCGAAAACATTATTCTCTACGACCGTTTGCCGAGGCGTGCTGAACAAGGAACCGCGGGCACGGTTATTCCGGATCACGTTATCCGAGAATAGGACCGTCGGCGTCCACTCCAGATTCTCTATGCCGAAGCCGCTTCCCTCATGGATCGAAGGATTCACCGTATTCTCAAACCGGATCTCGAACTCCTTCGCCCCTCGGTAATCCGGTTGATCAACTGCCTTGATAGCGGTAATCCGGTTTCTCGCCCCTATCAATTCCATGGTGCTCGAATGGATGAACTGCACGGAATCCCCTACCCTTCCCCATTCGAAACCATACGATTGCGGGTGCATATACCGGCCTACCAAGGTAGAGTCATTCACTCGTCTCACCACTTTCAGGTAAGTTCCATGCACATTGATAGCGTCGTCCATCATCCCTTCGTACAAGCCATTCTTGGAGATGATCGTTCCCTTACAGGCCGAGAAATGGGTAGCGTCCGCCTGTGTCGTGAAATACCGCGGATCGTCCGCCCCTTTCAAGCAAACAGAGAAACCATCCAGCGTGATATTCTCGCTCACTTGCGCCAAGAGGCCCATTCCCTCGGCATAATGAACCTTGATATTCTCCAGAGTCGTATTCACGTCATGATACAGGAAGACACCGGGAGCCGGACGTTCCCAAGAACGCATGGCGATCACCGTACCGGGCACCAAACGGCTGTCTTTCCAACGGGGAGACTTTATCAGCCTTGGAGAAACCTCGATCAAGCCCCGCACGCCTACCGGGATATCGCTTGTATTATACACCAAATGACGTGTATCTCCCTCGAAGGCGATACCGGAACCGGGAGTCAACTCCCAGCCTTCTCCCTTCGCTACAAACACGCTATCCCGTATCTCATAGCGTACCCATGGAGCCACCTCGAAGGTGATCCCGCCTTTCAGCGTATCGTTCTCCACCACTTTTACCTGTGAAATCTGAGGATGCTTGAAGTCTATACTGAAATTCTTCAAGACACAATTCCTCGAATCCAGCAAAGAGACCGGCAACATCCTGCCGTGGAAGATTAACTCCGAGCCTTGCCCGTCGAACACCATATTCTTCATCCCCTCGAAAGGCAAACCTACTTTCTTCGGATTCATTTGATCATGATTCGAGATGAAATAGACACGCTCCGCCGCGCTATCGGGATAAAACTCATAGCGGCCCTTAGGCAAGGTCACCACAATGGTCTGGTTTTCCTCGCATTTCTCCCGTATCTGCTCCAATGCCCTCGCCATAGCGGGCGCATTATCCACATTCTCGACCGGGGATAAACCATAAGCCGACAAATCATACCTCCCTTCCGTAGAACAAGCGCTTCCAAACAGGGAATAAAGCAGGACAACTGCCCCCCATAGATACCATTTCATAGAAAATCAATTAAATATATCCGCGAAGGTATGTATTTTACAGGGTAAGCGCACTAAAAACAGACAACAACTTTCCGTCTCATGAATCCTATCACGAATCTCCTATAATAGCAGCCTGAGTTTTCTCCTAATAAAACAAAAGTTTCCTCAGTAAGAAACTTTTGTTTCCCTATATAGAAACGAAAGTTTTTCCTTGAAGAAACTAAAGTTTTCCGTATAAGAAATTTAGAAAAACTGCAATAGACTGATAATCAATTAAAGTACAAAAAGAAACAGCTACCCTTTCCATTCTCGGATTCTACCGAGATATGGCCGCCATGCAAGGTGATTATTTGCTTACAGATGCTTAAACCGATACCCGAGCCGGAGGGCTTGGTGGTGAAGAAAGGTACAAAAACCCGGTCGATCACCTCGGGTAAGACACCGATACCGTTGTCTCGCACGGTAAAGACGAGTTCGTTTCCCTCCTGCTGAGCCGCCACGATAATCTCGGGGTTTGACTTTTCCGCACAAGCCTCACAAGCATTCTTCAGTAAGTTCAAGAAGACCTGCTCCATCTGCGCCCGATCCGCGAACCATTCCAGAGGCTCGTCCGGCAAGCGGAAACGGATAGAAGGCTCAGGGCACAAACGCCCTAAATCCGAAAAGAAATCTTTCACTAAGATACGGGTCTTTACCGGAGAGGCGATCCGGGTCAATCTCCGGTAATTCTCAACGAAATCCAGCAACCCTTTACTCCGGCGATGGATGACATTTACCCCATGCTGGATATACGAACGATTCCGGACATCATCCGGATCTGCTTTGCAACGTTTGCTCAAGGTCTCGGACAACGAGATAACGGGTGTGATGGAGTTCATGATCTCGTGCGTCAAGACACGGATCAATTTCTGCCAAGCCTCCATCTCATTCCGCTCCAAGGTAGAATGGATGTTCTTCAAGCTGACGATCCAACGCTCGCAACCTCGCAAGTCGATACGAGTGGCATCGATCGCCCAATCTTGCGGAACGGATGGTTTTCCGTAACGCACCACCGTCTTCCCCGCCTTGATAGCCTCCAAAAACTCATTGGGTAACCGACACCTCGTATCCAGCAACGCGTCGGCGGTCCGGTTCTTCCATTCAATAGCCCCTTCCTTGTCGGTAACAAGTACGGCTGTATCCACCTTATTCAACAGGCTCTCAAAATACTGCCGCCTCACCTCCTCGTCCATCAATCGGCCACGCAAGGATCGCAGGGCTGCGGACAAATCGTCCGCCAACTCCCGCATCACCTTATCCTCGTAAGGTGAACGAACGATCTGGATCAAGTCTTGCTGCCGCAAGCAATCCACCACATAACGCCAATACTTCACCTGCCGCATCTGTATGAAATAAAGATGAATCGAGAAATACAAGATCGCGATCCCGCAAAAAGTAGGACAAAAGATAATCTCCTCATGCACGCAATAGAACAGGAGTCCCGTAGACAAGACGATGCCTACGATGTGCGAGATGACCGTGAACGCATACGATCTCATAAGCCGAACTTCTCTATTTTACGATACAAGGAAAAACGGGTGATACCCAATAGCTCGGCGGCATAGCTCATATTACCATTGCTTTGCCGCAAGGCTCGCTCGATGATTTTCCGCTCGGCTTGCTCTAGATTCAAATCAGGGTCCAGCTCCTTCTTCCGCTCGTAAGAGGCTGTATAGAGAGGGAAATCATCCGGTCTCAGCACCGTACCCTCGTTCAAGATCACGGCTCGCTCCAAAACATGCTGCAACTCCCGGACATTACCGGGCCAAGGGTATTTCATCAGCTTACTCCCCGCCTCCCGGCTCAACCCTTTGATCGTTTTCTTGTATTTCCGGCTATACAGCCTCTGGAAATGATCGGCCAGCATCAAGATATCCTCTCCCCGCTCACGCAGCGGTGGTATGGCTATCTCTATGGTATTGATCCGATAGAGCAAGTCTTGCCGGAAACTCCCCTCGCCCACCAGCTGACGCAGATTGGTGTTGGTGGCGCAGATCAAACGAACATCGATCGAGATCGGTTCCACCGCTCCCAAACGGGTGATATGACGTTTCTCTATAGCTGTCAGCAATTTAGATTGCATCGGCAAGGACAGGTTACCGATCTCGTCCAGAAAGAGCGTACCGCCGGAAGCCATCTCCATACGTCCCGGCTTGGATCTTCGGGCATCCGTGAAGGCACCTTTCTCATAGCCGAACAACTCACTCTCAAATAATTGTTCCGGGATGCTTCCCAAATCGATCGTCACGAAAGCATCGTCACGCCGGGGCGAGTAATGCCTCAACAAACGGGCAACCAGATCTTTTCCGGTACCGCTCTCACCGGTAATCAATATATTCGCGTCGGTCTCCACAAGTTTGTAGATCGTGTCTTTTACCTTCAGCATAGCCGGCGACTCACCGATCAATTCCGGCAATGTGTCGTCCTCCTTCATGGCTTTCATTTGCTCTCGCAAACGTCCTACCTCCTTACGGGAATGGCTCAATCGAATGCCCGACGAGAGGGTAGCCAGCAACTTCTCCGTTTCCCACGGCTTGGAGATGAAATCGGTAGCGCCAACCTTAATGGCCTTGACCGCTTTCTCTATATCCGAATAGGCCGTCATGAAGATCACGACCGCCTGCGGATCGATCTCCAAGATTTGTCCCAAATACTCAAAACCCTCCTGCCCGCTCACGGCATCCCGATGGAAATTCATATCCAGCAAGACCACGTCCGGTTGGAACGTCCGCATGAAATACTCGATACGTGCCGGTTGTGTCGTTACCTTGACCTTTTGCATGTACGGCTCCAACAGTAAGTTCAATGCGAACAACACATCCTTATTATCGTCGATGATCAATATTTTCCCCTTTTCTTCCATACGGACAAAGATAAAGGGAATAAAGACAGCTTGTACGTGCATTATCGCACAAAAAATGTACGCTATCGCACTACATGAAGAAATACAGATTTTTCTATGATTCTATTTTCTAATACGTTACATTTATGGCATAATATTTGAGTCGGATTCAGCGAAATTGAGTCATCAGCGATATCATCAAAAAACGGAATTGCCATGTTAATACATTACTGTGTCATTGCCTTCAAAAACATCTGGAAGTATAAAGTCAGCGCCTCCATCAGTATCCTAGGGCTGGCTTTCGCCCTCGTCTGTTTCGTGCCCATACTCTATTGGATGGATCATGAGACCACTTACGATTCTTTCTACAAGGATTCCGAATCCATCTACCGTGTCTATAGCGTAGAGAAACAATCCGGGAAAGTGAACAAAGGAGCCTCGAAAGGTATCGAGAATAGCTTACGAGAGCAAGTCCCAGCTATCGAAGCCTCCACCACGCTTATGCTTTCAACCGAAAACTGCCGAACCCAAGCGACTCCTTATATCCAAATGAATATGCTTTATACAGACAGCACGTTCCTAGAGGTATTCCCGCAATCTTTCGTTTGTGGAGAAATGAATCATCCGCTACAAATCGTAAACAACATGATCTTGAGCGAACGTACGGCGGTCCGTCTATTTGGCGACGCGGAAAAGGCGATCGGGCAACCGATACACACCTTGATGAGAGCCTCCTTACCTCCCTACATCGTCACGGCTGTGGTGAAAGACCCACCAACCCATACTAATCTACCGTTCGACGCAATCATCAACCATAACATGATACAGCATTTCTCCCAGTTACCTCCGGAGGCGCAATGGAGCTTCTTCGTAATGGACTTATACGTGAAACTCCATCCAAGCGCAGACCCAAAAGCCTTTGCCAATCAACTAAAAGAGCTACCTAAACGTATCGGGGTGAACAAGGAGATCGAGTTGCGAACACTCCCCATCCGTGAGATCCGTCACCATCTGAATGAGGATACACCCTTTACCTTAAATTTCATCGGCTTGTTTGTCGTATCTGGTGCCCTATTATTGTTTGCCGCCCTCTTCAATTTTTTGAATTCCTATATGGATCTCTTTCGGCAACGTGTGCGGGAATGGCGTTTACGGACGGTCAACGGCGCTACGAGAAAGCAATTGATCGAACAAATGTCTGTCGAACTAGGCTGTTCCGTACTTGCATCCTTGTTGGTAGCCTTGATCTTCATAGTCCAAGTCAAGCCGCTTTTCGCCCGATGGCTGGAGATTGATTTGGAGATGGGCCGGTTCCTGTTTCTTTTCGCAGGGACAGGTATAGGTACATTCCTCATCCTCCAATGTGCAGGATTAGTATTCTTCGGGCAGTTCAGCCATACGGCAACCACCTCGCTCGTTCCCAAAGAGACAGTCAAACCCCTTTTGTTACGCCGCATGGCCGTGACCTTACAATTGATGATCAGTATCCTGTTCATCGTAGCATCGCTGGTTGTCATGGAGCAAATGCGATTCGTAAATCAAAAAGATTTAGGTTTCGATCCAAAAGGCCTTATCCAACTATCCGGCTTCGTAGACGTATCCGGAAAAATAGAATCCACGTTGATGCAAGAGTTAAGTGCCCTGCCGCAGGTCAAAAGTTTCACCGACACGAACTTTAAGCCTCAACATCATGTCGATCCCATGGCGATCTTCACGAATGTGGAATGGGAGGGAAAACCGCTGGACACAAAGGTGGACTTCCACCTCTATGGAACCGATCACCGATTTGGTGAGACCTTCGACCTAAAGATGTTAATGGGCCGATGGTGGACAGAAGGCAACGAACTTAGTGTCGTGCTCAACGAGTCGGCGGTTCGTGCCATGGGCTTACAAGACCCAGTCGGCAGCATCATCCGTATGCCGTGGTGGTCAGATTTCAGCGTGATCAAAGAATACGAGATCGTCGGTGTCGTCAACGATTTCCATGCGCTATCTTTCCGGGAAAGTATTCATCCGATGCTATTCATTCCTTCGGGTGGACTGGTGAATAATTTGTATATCCGGGTCGTAGCGGGTGAGGAAGGAAACGTCACCCACCGTATCACGGAGCTACTGCCCAAGATTGACCCGACATTAGCGGACACCCAACTCACCCCGATCGGAACGCTTTACGATCAACTGAACCAATCCGAGATCGTCGGGCTGAAGATCTTCTCGTTCCTCGCTTTCGCTTGTTTGCTAATCTCCTTGTTCGGCATCTACGCCGTCGCTACAGCCTCCACGAAACGGCGGCGTAAAGAGATCGCTATCCGGAAAGTAGTAGGCTCGAAAGCCTCCGAGATCATTTTCTTGTTCTTCAAGGAATACATGCGATTAATTGTCATCGCCGGAATCATCGCTTTCCCGATCAGCTATCTCGTCATGAACTACTGGTTGCAAGGCTACGCCTATCGCATCCAAATCCAGATCTGGTGGTTGGTGGGAATATTCATCACCATTACCAGCATGGTTCTAGGTACGATACGTGAACAGGTATGTAAGGCAGCCAATGAGAATCCGTCGGAAGTCATCAAGAGTCAATGAATGCCTATGAAAACTACAGACTATTCACGATCAGCTTGATAATACCAAGGATTTTATGTAAGTTCGCGATTCCTAAATATATAATAGAATATGGAACATCCATTGAATATTTACAACACGCTTACGAGAAAGAAGGAGCAATTCATACCCCTGCACGAGCCGCATGTAGGTATGTACGTATGTGGCCCCACGGTTTATGGTGACGCCCACTTGGGACACGCACGTCCGGCGATCACGTTCGACTTGCTATTCCGTTACCTTACCCACCTAGGATATAAAGTGCGTTATGTACGTAATATAACGGATGTAGGGCATCTGGAGCACGACGCCGATGATGGGGAGGATAAGATCGCCAAGAAGGCACGGCTAGAACAGTTGGAGCCGATGGAAGTGGTTCAATATTACCTCAATCGTTATCATCAAGCGATGGATGCGCTGAACGTACTTCCTCCCAGCATCGAGCCGCACGCTTCCGGACATATTATCGAACAAATCGAGTTAGTCAAGAAGATTCTGGATAACGGCTACGCTTACGAAAGTCAAGGCTCCGTCTATTTCGACGTAGAGAAATATAATAAAGATCATAAATACGGCATCCTCTCGGGTCGCAATATCGAGGATATGTTGAATACGACCCGCGCGTTGGACGGGCAGGACGAGAAGCATAACGCCATCGACTTCGCCCTTTGGAAATGCGCCCAGCCGGAGCATATCATGCGTTGGCCGTCTCCGTGGAGCGACGGCTTCCCCGGTTGGCACTGCGAATGTACCGCTATGGGCAAGAAATACCTCGGGGAGCATTTCGACATCCACGGAGGTGGCATGGACTTGATCTTCCCGCACCATGAATGCGAGATCGCACAAGCCGTGGCTTCCCAAGGAGATGATATGGTTCATTATTGGATGCACAACAATATGATCACCATCAACGGGCAGAAGATGGGTAAATCATTAGGTAATTTCATCACGCTGGAGCAATTCTTCACGGGTGATCATCCCTCCTTGCAACAAGCGTATTCCGCCATGACCATCCGTTTCTTCATCCTGCAAGCGCATTACCGTAGCACGGTCGATTTCAGCAACGAGGCTTTACAGGCTGCCGAGAAGGGCTTGTCACGCTTGATGGAGGCATACGGACATTTGATGAAGTTGCAGCCGTCCGCTACCTCTACCGTAGACACGAAAGGTCTTCGTGAGAAATGTTTCGAGGCCATGAATGACGATTTGAACTCACCGATCGTGATTTCTCATCTATTCGACGCTACCCGTGCGATCAATTCCGTAAAAGACGGTAAGGCTACTCTGTCCGAAGAAGACTTGAAAGAGTTACAAGAGGTATTCCATTTATTCTTGTTCGATATCCTTGGCATGAAAGACGAGGCTTCCGCCAGCGGCAGTAATTACGAGACTTTCAGCAAGGCTGTAGACTTATTATTATCCATCCGCCAACAAGCGAAGGCAAACAAAGACTGGGCGACTTCCGATAAAATCCGTAACGAATTAACCGCGATGGGATTCGAGATAAAGGATACCAAGGATGGTGCGGAATGGAAACTAAGCAAATAATCCACCAAGCGAATAGTAAGAGGTTATGACAATCCATGAATTTCTTCAAGGCGATAAATTCGCCTTGCTTGCGGGCGTTGAATTATTAGAAACGGGCAACGGTTACGCCAAGGCGCGTATGCTCATCAAGCCCGAACATTTAAATGGTGGAGGCGTATGTCAAGGTGGGGCGATCTTCACGTTGGCGGATCTGGCTTTCGCCGCGGCGACTAATAGCCACGCACGCCTGACATTATCCATTACCTCAAACATCAATTTCTTTAAGGCGGAGAGTAAGGGATACTTATATGCGGAAGCGAAAGAAGCGTTCAGCCATAAGAGACTGGCGAATTGCGAAGTCCGTATCACCAATGAAGCCGAAGAATTAATCGCGACTTTTAATGGTACAGGTTACCGCAAAGACACGGAATTACCCTTCACTCCGTTGGTTTAAAAAAGAAATTCTATAAAAAGCTCTCGCCCCAGCTCCGTGATGAGCTGGGTGCGAGAAACACAAGCCTATCTAAAAAGCTTTCATTTCTTCTGCACCACGATACGGCAAGTAAGCGGGGCACGCAGGTTATAGGAGTCTTTATAATAGACCTCGGCCGCCCCGATCTTCAGTTTCGCCCGGATCTTTACCGGGATATGGTTCTCGTCATCACCGATCCAAACCTCCGCCGCTTCCTTGGCTTGGGAAAATGCCTCATCGTAGATATCGATATAGAAATGACGGGTACGGAATTTCGCCTCCTTATGCTCGACGATCTGTTGTCCCGTATAGCGGAAACGAGCGTTCACGAGCTCCCGGCCGATAGCGATCATGAAAGGGAACTCCGCCCCGTAACTCATCGTCCGCCAATCCAGCGAACGGAGATACATCGTAGCTCCCAGCATATCGAATACACGCCCTTTCGCCATTAGCATCGTGTCGATCTTCGTCTCCTTTAATGTATGGCGATGCGAGTGGATATCGATCCTACCGCTTCCTTGATACTCAAACTGGAGATTATCCACCAGATAGTAGTCTCCCTCGTTCGTGCGCTTCGAGCTGAACAAGAGCCGAGGCTCCTTTGAGTAATGACAATCCATCGTATCACGCATCCTAAAGACTTTCTCGATCACTCCGGCAGAGCGGAACAACAGGTTATAATGCCATGATGGCGCTCCTTGGTATTCCGATTCTTTCACGGAAAGGGTAGCCAATCCGGCCTTCGACATGATCAGCCCCCATTTGAAATAAAGATCGTAATCCACCCGTTCCCCATGGGATAACGGCAACGTTTGTGCCCGCAAAGACGTAAGACTCGCTACACACAAAAAGAAAACGCATATATACAGTTTAGAAGCGCAAGCCGCCCACACCGCTGTTCCTATTGGACGAAGACTGTGTTCCCTCATTTTTGTAATCTCTTTTCTTTTTCGTTAGCTCTTTCGGTTTATTCTTCGTGATATCGATCGGTTTCTGCCGTTTCATCGGTGTAGCCTTGATATTCCAAGTCTCCTCCACTTGCCAATTCTGCATGATATTGAATATCTTCGGGCAATAGAAGACAAGTTCCGGCTGCCGTTTATCGGCGTAATTACCGGTATCCCAGACACCGTTATCATTCACGTCTAATACTAAACGGGCATAATATTTATCCGGTTTCAAGTCCATGAAAAGCACGCCGCCATCTTTTACCTTCACCTTACGGATCGGCTGGTCGCTGCTATTCAATAATTCCACGAAAGCGGTGGTATCCGCTCCCTCAATATTGATATATAAATGCCCGTACTCATCTTCCTTCTTGATCTTGAATTCCCCGCTATACACATCGTTCCATTTACCATAGGCACTGAATATCGTGGCGGAGTCTACTTCCAAACGGTATTCCTCTCCATACTTCCACGGGCGCTTGATGAAGAAGTTCAAAGAGTTCGTCGTATCCGGAAAGAAATCGAAGTCTACGGCTTCCCAAAGCGTATCCACTTTCTGATCCAGATAGAAATGATCTTTCGTTAACCCCGCTACCGGTTCGCTAAACGTAACAGCGACCGTATCATACAGGTTGATCGAACCGGAAGCGTTTACGTTCATTCCCAGAAACTCGATGGGTTCCGGCTCATCGTCTTTTTTCTTTTTCTTCTTCTCCACAGGACGGCGACGCATGGTAAATTGTACCGTATCGGTCTGCGGACGAAGTATATTCATGGAATCGCTTTTCAGGTAATTCACCTCCACTTGCAGCGTATCTTGCTTCCAGATCAAAGAATCGGTCAACCAGTAATGCACGGCTTTTCCTTCCTCCGCTGTCTGCAAGAAATACCAATTGCTATCCGCCGGGGTGAAATTCAAAGGAACCGGTACCGGAATAGTATCCAAGGAGGTATTGAAACGCAAGGTTAGTATTTTCTCATCCGTACGCTCCGGCTTCAACATATATTGACGCTCTACTTTTTCCTTAAACAGGCGCAACTCGATATTGTCCGGCATAAAATGGGTATAACCGACTGTCATCACCGTATCGATCGTCAAGCTATCTTTCCAAATCGTATCCTGACGGGTCGTCAACTCGAACGCGGGGACGATCAAGGAATCGTAAAAAGCGATCTGCTGCCCGGGCTGGCTGTACTTGTAGGAGCGCATCACATCCTCCAAGGCATAGATCCGATAGGTTCCGGGGGCCATATTACGAATCGTAAACTCTCCCTTGTCGTTCGTACGGGAAGTACGGACAAATGGGATCGTCGTAAAGGCGGAATCCTCCAGATTCGTATGCACGCCGATCGTAATACCCGGCATAGGCTCCAGATTCTCGGCGTTCAGCAAGACTCCGGACACCTCCATACTATCAATGGATTCGCCGGTAGAGAACGCGAAGGAATAATTCTCCAATACATTCTTCTCATTATTATCGGAGATCGAATTGGTAAAGTCTATCGTATAGGTCGTATTCTCCTTCAACGTATCCATCAGCTCGATGACCGCCTTCCGGCCGTTCGCCCGGATAACGGGTTGCTCCATTTGGGGTGGAGTGATGATCACGTTCTCGGTAGGCTTATCGATCTGGATCAACTCATCAAAAATAATCTCCACCTTCTTTCCCTTATAGTTTATCTGGCCGGGCAACGGCGTACTGCTTACGAACTTAGGCGGAGCCTCATCATAAGGCCCTCCGTTCGGCGAGGCTATATTCGCGCACGAATACAGCACGACCAGCAGAAGTACCCCTATAAAGAACCGTAAACTATTTCTCACATATTTATCTTCCATTCAATACTCTCATTTCAATTGAGGGACAAAAATAGGGAAAAATCCCGTGAACGATAAGGATATATACGCTAATTAATCTATCTTAAAATGAAAAAGCCCCTATCTCCTATTAAATAAAAGAGATAGGGGCTCTACAAGTATCTCAATTATTTGAACGCTACTCTATGAACCTCAAAAATCGCATCGCTTACTTGTATCCTTAAAATATATATGCCGGAATTCACTTGATTAAAATCAAGCGTACCCCCGCTTCGTTCCATTTTCCCCTCAGCGACTAATAGGCCTGTCGCTTGATTATATAGCTGATAAGAGACTTGATTTGAAACAACCACATCAGACAAAATAGATGACTCGTCATTCTCTAATTGATTTTCTATGACATCCACAATTTTACTGGATCCATCAGAATAAACCATATAAGAGCTTTGCACGGATACAGTTGTTGATGCCGCAGAGCCCGCCGCCCCACACTGAGTAGTATAAGCACGACACGCTATATAATAACTGCCCGGAATCGAGAATGTTATATAATTTGTATTACGAGAAGGAGATTGGCTCGCTCCCTGACTTGGTGATACGGTCCATTTATACTCACAAACACTATTATCATAAAGAGGATTCGCTATAAAACTCCCCCCTTGATTTAGGCGTACACTCGAAGGTCCGGTAACTTTAGTTACTGTTGGATATCCTGCATAAATCGCTTTAGATACCGCAGCACTTTGTCCTCCTAAACTAGCGGTCAAGCGTATCCACTCATCTCCAAACTTACCCGGAGCTATCCCTACAGATACTGTTTTCGTACTCTGTCCTCCCTGTATCTCTAGCTTGCCATTAGTATAGCTCCAAGTCAATTGTACCTCAGAAGGAACAGTTACATTACTAATCGTATAATTACCATTATAGCAAATCATGGATTCTCCAGAAATCAGATAACGGAAAGGTGATACGGTAAATGTCTTAGAGATAGTTCGCACACCGGAACAACCCGACAAGCTAACAACAGCTTGCACCGTAACAGATCCGGACTTCGTAAATATCACTTTAGGGGCAGCTGTTCCTTGCCCTGATGCCACATATATACCCGTTCCGGACCATGTAGCCTTGCTTAACGAAGAAGAAGCGACATCCAACGCTAACGTACTATATTCAAATTGGTAAGCAGCTGTAGAAGTTATCGCTGGATCTGAAATTCCTTTATAAGGACAATTATACCATTGAGATACTTCACCATTTTTCTTCAACCGGACCTTAACTATTCCATCTGTAGGGCACACACTTGAGGTGATACTTACGCTATTCTATTCCAACCCTTCCTTCGTATTTCCTCCATTATTGATTTTCCATCCGGAGGGCGTACTCCATTCATAAGTCATTCCTTTCACTAATTGAGTGGTAAATGTATTAGTCTGAGTTTTTCCAAAAGGAACAGAAGTTGGATAAGCCGTAAAGCCAAATTTACGAGTGAAAGATATAGAGGAATACCCACTTTTATCAAATTCAGCACCTTGATTTACACCACGTACCTTGACTGTTCCTGTACCGACATTATTTGTCGTAATATTGATGGATTCAGAAGAAGTAGTAAATACACCTGTTTGAGTACCACTTTTCCATCCTTCAGGTAAAGTCTACTCATATTTAGTAACCAGATTTTTATCTCCAGTTGTTGTTTGTCCCGGGTAATAAAATTTTTGACCAAGCAAAACTGTTATATTCTGAACTCCATAGTCTAAATTAGTAGAAGTTTTTGAAGTAAGAGAAGGCGGAGTTACTCCATTCAAACTTTTTATTTTTTGAGTGTAAGAGGCTGACTGCACTCCGCTAACTCCCGAACTATAATAAACTTCAGCCGTTAATTTCCCTTGAGGAGTACTACCATTTGTAGACTTCACATTATCCCAATATACGGTTATACCATAGAAATTCCCACCGGGGATTGAGGTTTGGGATGAACCAAGGGAAAAAGACCCACCCGAGACAGTCCAATTTACTCGGGCAATATTACTCCCTGCATCCAATACATAATAATATCCCATTTTTGGAGTAACGAACTCTGGTACGTCTTTGTCTGGTTTTAACACTGGATGCTGTGCCATCGCACTAACTATACTGAAAAAAACATACCAAAACGGATAACAACAATTTCATTCGTTTCATAATAAATCAATTTAAAGGTTTAAAACAAAAAATACACTCCACATCGAAAAGCATGATCGATATGTGTATCATAATCCACTTCACGAGGAAGTTCTGAGAATTGTTCGGAATAATTATCCAACCCTCTCACGGAAAAATAACATCTATAATCAAACTCAACACCTACAAATTTCCACGTATATCTCAATCCCACTTTGGGATATAAAGAATAATCATTGAATCTATCTCGCAGAAAAGGGTAAGGCTCTCCTTCTTGAACCTCCTGATATCGAAAATAGAATCTTTGGTATTCCAATCCTCCACCCGCAAACAGATCTAAGTTCTTATACGACACAATGGAATAATCATATCCAATGCCCAAGCCATACAATCGCATTTTATGAGTATAGTAACCCCGTATGACGGGATCTACAGAAGCATAATCGTCTCTCCAACTTTTCCATCCCAACGGCACATTCACATAAAATGAATGCTTTTCTGAAAGATTATACCGTACCGTAAGCTCTATCGGATGTATTAGCTCCTTCACCCGATCTTTAAAACCATAGGCGATACCAATACCAAACCGAGCCGGTTCCTTTTCCTTTGTAATCTCCTGCGCATTGGATGTCGCAAATAATAAAAGAACAGCCATAGACAAAAACCATTTACTCCTCAGTATATACTTCTTACTCATACTCCATCCCATATTGCACGTTCATAAATATTCGATATAAAAACTATCTTTCAATAACTCCATAAAGATAGCCTCCCAAAGCCCTTACCAGTTAACTGATAACTTCCCGATCCAACCTCAGAGATATCAAGCATATATAGTACTCCGTATCCCCGAATATTCGTCAGTATATGACTAAGGCATAAATATGCCAATAACATGATAAAATTTTTGTTTACTTCCACCGTCCTTTCTTTATTAACAATAGGTTAAATCCTATCAACAAATATAGGTCTTATATTTAACTATTCCAAGATATTTGAGTAGATAAAGAGAGATTTTCTTAATCATATCATGTTATAAATAAAGCATTGTCCGGATATTCCCACATCACGGATTTCATATCAACTAATTTTTGTAAGACAGTAAACAGAAGCCCTTATTGTCATTTTTTTCTCTTAAAGTATGTCATCGCAACTCAGACAGGAAAAAACATTAGCTTGTTTTCCAGAAAACACGTACATGTTTTCGAAAAAACACCATAGTGTTTCGCAAAAAACATGTACGTGTTTTTCTGAAATTGGTTATCAATCATTTACAAAATGGCAATTCGTATCGAACTTATTGTAAAATAAATCACTAAAAATGAAGCGGGCATTTATATAAAACAGTATCTTTGCATCTAATAGGAATATAACCAAATAAATACAACGACTATGTCAGAAGTATCAGGTATCGAATTGGAGAAAGATGCGGCAGGGAACAACAGCTACGTCCGTATCGACTTAAAGAAATATGGGGATATGATCAATCCTATATTGAAACAGCTAGGAGTTATCGGACAAACTCAATTTGACAAGGATTGGGAAAGAGCACTCGACCCGGAGACATTCCGGAAAGAAGCGAAAATACGATTAAGAGAATTATTCAATCAAAAACATAGCCATGAAGTAAACCAATAAAGTAGCCTTACTCCCTGAAGTTTACGATTTTTTAGATGTTTTAGCCCAAACCTTACTTGAGAAAGATTACGTCTCATACATAGAACATGGAGAAAACATCGTAGATGATATCATTGACTTCGTAAAAACGATCCCCTATGCGCCACATTATCATCTTACCCCCTACGCTCAAGTCTATTTCAGCAGATACGGGCAGAATTTACAATATACCTTTTTTAAAAGGAAAAGCAGTAAGCATACCACTTGGTATATATTTTTCTCCCGGCAGGAAGACTTATATATAATTATATTACTAACAACCACAAAGACGGCAAATACATACATGCCCCCATCAAGGAGGAGGATTAACACTTCGTTTTAGCAACCTGAACCCAATCCGGCAATACAAACACTTTCGCTTCTCGCAATATTCTCGTTTTAACTGGATGAGTGATTGCGTATCACCAGCGTTATGGACTTCGATACCGGATCGAGCGAAAGCGGTTACGATATGATTGCGTTCCGGCGGGATACTCTCCAAGAGGCGGGTCGCACGCAGGCAATACTCAGGAAGTTTATTTCGACCGCCGTAAGCGAATAGCAGAGGGACTACCGTATTTATTAACAGGATATTCAAGGCATTCTCCCCGATCATTTTATCTTTTTCCACCGAGGCGTATTGGAAATGATAATGATTCTTCCAATAATCCGAGGGTTGGATACGGAAATAATCCTTGATCTCTTTAGGAGAAGAAGCGGACAGGATCATCGAGAATAACGTATCGTACCGATGCCAGATAGCGGCCAGTTGCGCCAACTTCACATGCGGGAAGTTGGTTGGACGGATACGGAGGCTTTTGAACAAGGAGTCATCCAAAGGCTTGAGCCCGAACTTATGGCGGAGAAACTCATATTCCCGCCTCAGCAGACGGTAGTAATGGCAGGAGCCCTCTTCCGAGAGCATACCCGCTTGTCCGAAAAGCATCGCCTCTACTTGCGACTCGCTAGCCCTTTGCTTTTGGATATATCGCAGGGGGAGGCTTTTCGCCAACCACTCGAAAGCGTCGCTATTCACGCCAAAGCCGAAACTACGGGTTAATAGGATATAGAACACCTCGTTCCAATCCTCTTGATACTGATCCAGCAGACGGTATATATCCTCTGTCTTTCGTTCCAGCCGCTCACTGAGCAAGGTATCCATCCATGAGGCCAGATGCACGGAGTCCACATCTTGAATCCGCTCAAGACAGGGGACGGGCACCTCTCTTACCAATAACCAATCGATATTTTTCCGGACAGGTTCCGGAACGGGTAATATCAATTGAGGAATAGGCTCACCGTTCATCCGGCAGATAGATGCGTCATTCACACCCGTTACATGCAAGATAACGGAGTCATATGCCTTATCCGAATCATGATGATGTAGCAACCAATCGGAAGCTTTTTCGTGGATATCCACGCTTCCGGCCCATACCGTGCCGTCGATTTTTACCTTGGCGTTGAAGAAGTCGGGACCGGCGTCGGTGTTTTGTATTCCGGGATCGATAACAGCGATAGGAAGCCCCTCGGTGGTAGTCAATGGAGTACTCGCGTAGAGTTTGTATTTCCAAACATAGTGTAATAAACGTTCCATATTCTTTCAGAGTTAAGATTTTGGATTCAAATGTAATTCATTTTCTGTATATTTGCGACATTAATTGAATTAAAGTATGAAAATTGCACTTATAGGTTACGGGAAAATGGGCAAAACGATCGAGCAGATCGCCATCCAAAGAGGACATCAAATTGTTTCCATCATAGATATCAATAACGCTGAGGATATATATTCAGAAGCGTTCAAGAGCGCCGACGCGGCGATTGAGTTTACTACCCCGGCTACCGCTTTCAATAACTATATGAAATGTTTCGAGGTAGGCGTGCCGGTCGTATCGGGTACTACCGGATGGCTGGACCGTATCGGCGAGATCAAGGAGAAATGCGAGAAAGAGGGCAAAACCTTCTTCTACGCCTCCAACTTCAGCATCGGCGTAAATATCTTCTTCGCCATGAATAAGTATCTGGCGAAAATCATGAACAACTTCCCCTCCTACGACGTTAAAATGACAGAAGTCCACCATATCCACAAGCTGGACGCACCCAGTGGAACGGCTATCACGTTGGCCGAAGGAATCTTGGAAAATATCGATCGTAAAGACCGCTGGACCTTAGAGAACGCCGAGAGCGCGACCGACCTGCCGATCCACGCTATCCGTGAGGGTGAGGTTCCGGGTATCCACGAGATCACGTATGAGTCGGACGTAGATACGATCAGCATCAAGCATGATGCCAAGAGCCGTGCTGGATTTGCGCTAGGCGCCGTAATAGCGGCAGAGTTTACCGCCGGAAAGAAAGGTTTCCTAGGCATGAATGACTTATTCAAATTCTAAACGTATTAGCTAAAAGATGAAGAAGTTCACGAAAAAACAATGGATCAAGTTTAGTATAGCGGCCGTATTATACACGTTGTTCGCTATCTGGATGCAAAACTTATGGTTACTGCTGGGATTAATCGTCCTAGTCGATATATTCTTGACGCACTACATCCCTTGGGGAGCTTGGAAACGGTCTAAGAACCCGGCGGTACGCAACGTATTGGAATGGGTGGACGATATCGTATTCGCACTGGTAGCCGTTTATTTCATCAATTTGTTCGTCTTCCAGAACTATCAGATACCGAGTTCTTCCCTAGAGAAATCCTTGCTGGTAGGAGATTACCTGTTCGTCAGCAAATTAAGTTACGGCCCTCGCGTACCGAACACTCCGATCTCCTTCCCGTTGGTACAAAATACGTTGCCTATCTTAAACTGCAAATCGTATCTGGATTGGCCGGAATGGGGCTACAAACGGGTGAAAGGTTTGGGCCACGTGAAACGTAATGATATCGTAGTGTTCAACTTCCCCGCAGGCGACACGATCGCCGTGAAAGTGCAAAACCCGGATTACTACTCCTTGGTCGAGGAGTACGGACGGGAACGTATCTTATTGGATAAGGCCACGTTCGGCGAGGTAATGTACCGCCCGGTCGACAAACGGGAGAATTACGTGAAGCGTTGTATCGGTATGCCGGGTGATACGCTCCAACTCATAGACAACCAAGTGTACATAGACGGTAAACCCGCCGAGAACCCGAAAGATATGCAATTCAACTACTTCATCGAAACAGACGGTTCCCCGATCACAGAGGAGCAATTCCGTTTGATGGACGTAAGCAAGGATGACCGTATGCTGGCCTCCAGCGGCGGTTATTACCAAAACCTATTGTCATACCTAGGCTTTACGCCTAACGCGAACGGACAGTACAACCCGGTATATCGCCTGCCACTCACGAAAAAGGCCTTGGCGATAGCGGAGAAGTTACCTACCGTGAAGAAGGTTATCATCGAGCCGGAGACGTTGGGCGGCCCTACCTATCCGGTCGGATACAATACAGGCTGGACCCGTGATAACTTCGGGCCGCTTTGGATCCCGAAGAAAGGGGCTACCATCCCGTTGGACGAACGTAATCTGGCGTTGTACAGCCGTTGTATCAAGAATTACGAGAACAACACCTTGGAAGTGAAGGACGGCAAGGTCTACATCAACGGCAAGCCCGAGACTTCCTATACGTTTAAATACGATTATTACTGGATGATGGGCGATAACCGCCATAATAGCGCGGATAGCCGCTCATGGGGTTTCGTACCCGAGGATCACATTGTCGGCAAGCCGATCTTGGTTTGGCTATCCTTGGACAAGGATCGCAGTCTGTTCGACGGTGGTATCCGTTGGAACCGCCTGTTCCGTTGGGTTCATCCGGATTAAGAGGTGAAAACTTCGTATTATGACAATCCAACGATTCCTGATAGTTCTCATGAAATGGCTGGCAGCTTTCGCGCTAGCCTCGGGGATCGTCATGCTCATACGTCTTTTCTGCATAGAGTCCTATCGCATCTCCACGGACTCTATGGAAGAGGCTTTACATAAAGGGGATTATATCCTAGTCAATAAAATACCGGGGAAGAATAAGCCCGTCCGGGGCAAGGTCGTGCTTTTTACCAGTCCGCTCTCTCGAGATTCAGCGGATGCTCCCTTATTCATCAGCCGCTGCATCGGTATGCCGGGCGATACGATCCGGGTCAGCATGGACGGATATACGATAAACGGGCAGAAAATCCCCCGTTCTCCCCGCTCCCTCAGTTCCTATTTCATAACACTGAGCGCCAAGGAGACGTTCTTGGAGACGTTAGAGAAGTTGGACATCCCACTGAGGGATTTCAGGCAGGAAAGTTTTGGCTGCATGCTCAGCCTCACGGCTTTCGAGGAATATCAATTGAGGGAGGAATTGCCCGATGCCATAAACCGTCATTTTATCGGGGAACAAATGCAAGAATACATGTTGATCGTCCCCCGGAAAGACCGGGCTTACCCGCTGGACGCAGCCTCGCTCACCGCCTGCAAGGAGATCATCCTGCGGGAGACGGATGGCAAGGCTTCCTTCCGCGACGGAAAGTTATATCTGGACGGGCGGGAGACTAATTTCTTCTTTTTCCGACAAGACTACTATTGGGTACTGTCCGATAATACCAACGAGGCGGTAGATTCCCGCCATCTCGGTTTCATACCGGCCGACCATATCGTCGGCAACGCTTGGCTCTGCTGGTACAGCCCCGACAAACAACGAATCTTTAAACCCGTTCATTAATCATGCGACCTGTATATATAGCGACCGCCTATCTAGGCCCCATACAACAATATTGCAAGATGCTCCAATACCCGGAAGTCCGTATCGAGACCGCCGAGAATTACGTGAAGCAAACCTATCGTAACCGCTGCGTCATCGCCGCCGCGAACGGCCCGCTCTCCCTATCCATCCCCATCGTCAAGCCGGATACCTTGAAATGCCAGACCAAGGACATCCGTATCTCCGACCACGGAAACTGGCGGCACCTACACTGGAGCGCCTTGGTGTCGGCCTACAATATGAGTCCGTTTTTCGAGTATTATGCCGATGACCTCGCTCCTTTCTACGAAAAGAAATACGAGTTCCTCCTCGACTTCAACGAGGAACTGCGCCGTCTGGTCTGTGACCTGTTGGATATGCAACCCGCAGTCGTCTACACCGAGCATTATGAACCGGAGGTAGCCAACGATTTCCGGGAAACGATCCGCCCGAAACACGAAGGGGAAGATCCCGCCTTCCGCCCGGAACCTTATTATCAAGTATTCCGGGAGAAATTCGGATTCCTCCCCAATCTGAGTATTGCTGATTTGCTGTTCAATATGGGCCCCGAAGGACTCGTTACGTTACGGGCATCGATTACCGGATCTCTTTAATCGCTTGTATCAAGGCTTCCATATCTTTCGGGAAGATATCTCCGATATTACCGATACGGAATGTATCCGCATCCGAGATCTTACCCGGATAGATCACGAAGCCTTTCTCCTTTAGCCGCACGTAGAACGAGGCGAAATCGAAATCCGCAGAGGGATATAAGAACGAAGTGATAATAGGTCCTTGCGCATTATCGGACAGTAACGTCTTAAAGCCCAATCCACGCATACCTTCCACCAATACTCGGTGATTCTCTTGATATCTCTTATAACGAGCCGTGATACCGCCTTCCTCGTTCAATTCCTTCATCGCTTGGTAGAAAGCGTGAACCACGTGCGTCGGAGACGTGAAACGCCATTTGCCTCCCCCTTTCTCCATCGCTTCCCACTGGGCATAGATATCTAAGGAAAGCGAGCGGGCATTCCCCTTCGTCGCCATCAATTTATCTTTTTGGGCGAGGATAAAGCCGAAGCCGGGAACTCCTTGAATACATTTGTTCGCGCTACTGACCAAGAAGTCGATACCTAAACCTTTCACGTCGATAGGGACACCGCCAAAGCTGCTCATCGCATCCACGATAAAGGTAATTCCCCGGCCCTTGATCACCTCGGCTACCTCCTCAATCGGATTCAACAAACCGGTCGTGGTCTCGCTATGTACCATTGAGAGATGCGTGATACCGGGATGCTCCTCCAAGGCACGTCGGGCTACCTCGCCGGTTACCAGTTCCGTCTCATGCAAAGAGACCAGTACGTAATTGATATGATAATAATCGGCGATCTGCGCCATACGTTTGCCATAAGCGCCATTAGCGAGGATCAACAATTTATCCTCCGGACGCACGGTGGCCCCGATCGTAGCCTCCACACAATACGTTCCGCTACCTTGCAGCAGGACACTGGTGTACGCATCCCCGTCCAGTCCCGCTATCGCCAGCAAGCCTTTACGGATCGGGGTAACGATACCCTCGTTATAATCCTTATCCCACGTACACCAATCCTGAAGCATGGCCTCACGTACCGTCTGCGACGTACTCAACGGACCCGGTGTCAATAATAAATAGTTTCTCATATGATTGTTTTATTTTATTCGGTTATCAGGCTTGATCCCTGTTGTTAATCTTCTCAATGCAAGCAGGCAGCTCGGCGATCGTATCCAAGACGAAATGAGCCCCCGCCGCCAACATACGCTCACGCACCTCTTTCTTCAGAGATTCCCATTCTTCCGCCGGACGGCTGTTATATTCCTCCTCGCTCACGCCCATCTCGTTGCTACCGGTCACGATACCGACGCTCCATACCTTGGCGTTCACGCCCTCCTTAATATCAGCGATCGTATCTCCTACCTTCACCACTTGATCTACGGAAGGAATCGCCAAATCGATCATATTCTTATAGATCATATACGGAGCGGGGCGACCGGCCGGGACCTCGTTCGGTGTCACCAGATTATCTACCCTATATCCTTTGGCCTCGGCTCCGGGACGGACAATCTCCATCATCTTCGCCGTGTACCCGGTCGTAGAGCCGATCTTTATACCTTGCTCGCGAAGCATCGCCATCGTCTCCAAGACTCCCGGTATCGGAGTGGTGAAATCCTTCAAGGAAGCGAACAAATGTTTCTCGAAACTAGTGTACATCTCATCCACGTCCCTCTTGTTCCAGTCCCTCTTATACAAGGCACGGAACTTCTCGTTCACCTCCGGCATACTCAAGATCGCCTTGATATGATCGATCTTCAAGAGACCCATCGGCTCACGGGCCTGCCGGTAAGTGATATCAATCCCTTTCTCTTCCGAGAATACCTTGAGGAAAGCGTTCAGCGGAGCGAAGCATCCATAATCCACGGCCGTACCGGCCCAATCCATAATGACACCTGAAATCTTCTTCATATTCTGTATGTATCGTATTTAATAATTTTCTTGTTTAAGCGATCGTAAGGACATTGTTTTCGGTAGGCTCAAGAGTTGCTATTTCCTCGCAGCCACATAAAGCGGTCTCCTTGCGATAGCGTTGCCGCAAATATACGAAGGAAGCGACAAAAGTGGCGCAGCAAAAGATCCCTACATATCCGGCAAGTTGGTTATAAAATACTGCCCAATCCAATCTCGTACCCACGAATTCCTTTAGCACCAATACCAGTATCGTACCCGTGTACCCCAGAAAATCTGTTAAGACAATAAAGAAACCGACGTTTCCCCGTATCTTGAAACAAGCGATGAAGCGATCGAAGAAAATCGTCTGGAAGGTTAAGTAAGCCATATACAGGCAGAGGCTCTGCAAGAAAAGCCATGTCACCGGACTCAATCCCATCCGCTCCTGCCCGAACGACACGAACGCCATGACCATCATGCCCGTAATAATCAAACCGTACAGGACTGAAAGCGCCTTAAAATTATCTTTCACGAGCACCATCAAACCAAAGATCGCCAAGATAGTCAAGGTCACCACGCTATCTATTTGCGTGAACAACCAAGGCGAGTAACCGGACATATCAATGATATTCACCAAGAAGTCCTCCTTGATATCCCGTAACACCACGATCGCTATATTCGCCACGAAAAGCATCGTCAAGAAAGGCATGAAGTTCTTGAAAAGCTCCCAACGCTGCCGCCCGTTCAAGGTCTCCCGCTCCGACTTCAAGGCGATATCCTCCTCCGTAGGTTGTGGAAGCCGGTTTAGCGCATATCCCAACAAGGCTAGCAAAGGCAATGCCACCGCCCCGATCAAAGCCGGCATCCAGAACTCGCTGACCTGCCATATATCCATCACGTACAAGCCGACAGACTTCGCTGTACCGGAACTGATCACCATACTTACGCCCAACAAACTAGCGAGGACATCCGTCATCCTACGTCCTTCTATAAAGCTGAAAATAATCCCCCACATGCACCCCAGCGAAAGCCCGTTCAAGAACATCGCCGCTATATTATAAGGAGCCGAGAGCAACCCGAAGAATACCAACGAAAGTTCCGCCATCACCACGGACATCAAGATGAACCGCAAACGCTCTTCCCGCCGCAACTCCGATATCAACTTAATTCC
>ENA-UEPG01000094-UEPG01000094.1-human-gut-metagenome-genome-assembly--contig:-NODE-94-length-95832-cov-6.870043_pt1 | contig 95832 bp, 72 predicted proteins | sample MGYA00242893_ERZ507902 | MGnify/ENA primary metagenome ERZ507902 (study PRJEB26167, sample SAMN06115491) | human gut metagenome | host: Homo sapiens | place: China:Gansu | collected 2015-04-23 | study...
ATCACTACATTTGCGAGCAACAAAAATCCACGTTCATTATGTCTTTTATCAATGAAAGGGTTCAGCCCGAAGGACTTACCTTCGACGATGTGCTGCTTATACCCGCCTATTCGGAAGTGTTGCCGCGAGAGGTCAATGTCCAGACCCGTTTCTCGCGAAATATCAAGCTCAACATCCCCATTGTGTCCGCCGCTATGGACACGGTTACCGAAGCGCCGCTGGCGATCGCCTTGGCACGCGAAGGCGGAATCGGCGTGATCCACAAGAATATGACCATTGCCGAACAGGCCGCCCAGGTCCGCAAGGTGAAACGCGCCGAGAACGGCATGATCTACGATCCGGTGACCATTTCCAAGGACCACACCGTCGGCGACGCGCTGAATCTGATGAAAGAGAACCGGATCGGAGGCATTCCGGTCGTGGATTCGGATAAAATCCTCATCGGCATCGTCACCAACCGCGACCTGCGTTTCCAGCGCGACATGACGCGCCGCATCGAAGAGGTGATGACTCCCGGCGACCGCCTCGTGACGACGCACAATCCTGAACTGGCCCATGCCCAGGAAATTCTGCTGAACAGCAAGATCGAAAAGCTCCCCGTGGTGGACGACGAAGGCCATCTGGTGGGGCTTATTACTTATAAGGACATCACCAAGGTCCAGGATCATCCCAATGCCTGCAAGGATGCGAAAGGGCGTCTGCGCGTGGCTGCCGGCGTCGGCGTTACGCCCGACGCCATGGACCGCGTGAAAGCGCTGGTTGCCGAGGATGTCGACGCCGTTGTCCTCGACTCCGCACACGGCCATTCGGCCAATATCGTTTCGATGCTCAAACGCATCAAGGAGACTTATCCCTCGCTCGACGTTGTGGTGGGCAACATCGCCACGGGCGGTGCGGCGCGCTACCTGATCGAGAACGGCGCCGACGGCGTGAAGGTCGGTATCGGTCCGGGTTCGATCTGTACGACGCGTATCATCGCGGGTGTGGGCGTTCCCCAGTTGACGGCCATCTACGACGTGGCTTCCGTAGCTAGTGAAAGCGGCGTTCCGGTGATTGCCGACGGCGGCCTGCGCTATTCGGGCGACCTGGTGAAGGCGCTGGCTGCGGGCGGCGACTGCGTGATGATCGGTTCGATGTTCGCCGGTACGGAGGAGGCTCCGGGCGAAACGATTATCTTCAACGGCCGTAAGTTCAAGAGTTACCGCGGCATGGGGTCGATCGACGCCATGAAGGCCGGATCGGCCGACCGTTATTTCCAGAAGGGCTGTGAGGGCAACATCAGCAAACTCGTTCCCGAAGGCATCGCTGCGCGCGTGCCGTTCAAGGGCTCCCTCTCCGAGACGGTTTACCAGCTTATCGGCGGAGTCCGTTCGGGTATGGGCTACTGCGGGGCAAAGGACATCGGGGCGCTCAAACAGGCCCGCTTCATCCGCATTACGGCTTCGGGTATGCTGGAGAGCCATCCGCACGACGTGGCCATCACGAGCGAAGCGCCTAACTATTCGAGCGAGCGTTAGTTGCGATGGCGGGTGATTCGAAACAACCGGCCTGGTACGAATGGATGGCAGCGATCGTCGCCGTATTGGGACTGCTGACCTATCTTTTGTCGGACAACCGGACGCTCACCTCCCTGTCGCTCGTAGCAACGGCGGTCGTGGCCGGCTACGTTGCTTACCGCTCTTTGCAAAAGAAAAAATAAATCTGAAATAGATGGAAAAAATCCTGATTCTCGACTTCGGTTCGCAGTACACGCAGCTCATTGCACGGCGTGTGCGCGAACTCTGCGTCTATTGCGAAATCCACCCCTTCAACAAAGTTCCGCCGCTCGACGCGTCGGTTCGGGGCGTGATTCTCTCGGGCAGCCCCTTCTCCGTGCGGGACGCCCAGGCCCCGACCCCCGATCTTTCGGCCATCAAGGGCAAACTGCCGCTGCTCGGCGTCTGCTACGGAGCTCAATACCTTGCCTCGGCTTTCGGCGGTGAGGTGCAGCCCGCTCCCAGCCGCGAATACGGCCGCGCGATGCTTACCGTGGGCGATTCGTCGGATGCGCTGATGCAGGGACTTCCTGCCCGCACGCAGGTGTGGATGTCGCACGGCGACACCATTACGCGTGTGCCCGAAACCTATAAACTGGTCGCCAGCACCGAAGACGTGCGTGTCGCCGCGTTCCACATCGAGGGCGAACAGACCTGGGGCATCCAGTTCCACCCGGAGGTTTACCACTCGACCGACGGCACGCAGTTGCTCAAGAACTTCGTCGTGAACATTTGCGGCTGCGAACAGTCGTGGACCTCGGAGAGTTTCGTGGAGTCGACCGTGCGCGAGTTGCGCGAGAAACTGGGCGACGACAAGGTCGTGCTGGCACTTTCGGGCGGCGTCGATTCGTCGGTAGCCGCCGTGCTGCTGCACAAGGCCATCGGTAAGAACCTCTACTGCGTTTTCGTCGATTCGGGTCTGCTGCGCAAGAACGAGTTTGCGGAGGTGCTCGAATCGTATAAGCACATGGGCCTGAACGTCAAGGGCGTGAATGCCTCGGCCAAATTCCTCGGCGACCTGGCGGGCGTTACGGATCCTGAAACGAAACGCAAGATCATCGGCCGCGACTTTGTGGAGGTTTTCAACGAAGAGGCCATCCAGATCAAGGATGTCAAGTGGCTGGCGCAAGGTACGATTTACCCCGACGTGATCGAGTCGTGCTCGGTCAACGGCCCTTCGGCTACGATCAAGTCGCACCACAACGTCGGCGGACTTCCCGAGAAGATGAACCTTCGCATTGTCGAACCGCTGCGCCTGCTGTTCAAGGACGAAGTGCGCCGCGTGGGCCGTTCGATGGGTATTTCCGAGCAGTTGATAGGCCGCCATCCCTTCCCGGGACCGGGCCTTGCGATCCGTATCCTGGGCGACATCACGCCCGAGAAGGTCGAAATCCTCCAGAACGTGGATAAAATCTATATCGACTCGCTGCGTGCCGCCGGGCTTTACGACCAGGTGTGGCAGGCGGGAGCTATCCTGCTTCCGGTGAAGAGCGTCGGCGTGATGGGCGACGAGCGTACTTACGAAAGCTGCGTGGCCCTGCGTGCCGTGACCTCGACCGACGGCATGACGGCCGATTGGGTGCATTTGCCCTACGAGTTCCTGGCCGATCTTTCGAACGACATCATCAACAAAGTCAAGGGGGTCAACCGCGTCGTGTACGACATCTCCTCGAAACCGCCCGCAACCATCGAGTGGGAGTAGGGTATTTCCCGATACGAAAAGCGCCGCATCTGTTACAGATGCGGCGCTTTTGTCAGGTGTTTCTTGTCTATTTCACCGTAACGGGCAGCGTAGCGGCGATGTCGGCCGACGAGGTTCCCAGCGAAAGGGTGTATTCGCCCGGGTTGACCTTCCAGCCGCGCGACTGTGTGTCCCAGAACGCCAGCGCCTGCCGGTCGAGTTCGAACTCCACGACGGTGCTTTTGCCGGGGGCTACGGCTACCTTCCGGAAGCCTTTCAACTCCTTTTTCGGACGGAGCACCGTCGGATTGTTCTCCGAGACGTAGAGTTGTACGACCTCCGCGCCTTCGCGGTCGCCCGTGTTGGTCAGCGTGACGCTCACCTTCAGCGGTTTGTCCGCGGGGAATACTTTCGGGGCGCGGGGTTTTTCCAGTGCAAAGGTCGTGTACGAAAGCCCGAATCCGAAGGGATAGAGCGGTTCGACACCCTTGGTTTCGTACCAGCGGTAGCCGACCAGCACCGACTCCTTGTAGTCGATGTCGTAGAGTTGGATCAGGCGTTCGTTGTAGGCGCGGGGCGCTTTGTTGTAGAACTCAGCACCGGCGGGCATCGTGCCTTTGGCCGGCGAATCGTTGAACTCCTTCTCGATGGTCATCGGCAGTTTGCCCGAGGGCGACAGTTTGCCCGAAAGGATGTCGGCCAGCGCCGTGAATCCGCTTTGTCCCGGATACCAGCCGTAGATAACCGCCGCGGCCTTGCCGTTCCAACCGCCCATGCGGATACCCGAACCCGAGTTGACCAGCACGATGGTATTGGGATTGGCCTCGACCGCCGTGCGGACGAAGGCTTCCTCCTCCTTGGGCAGTGCGAAGGGGCGTTCGAACGACTCTACGTCGATCGTTCCCGTCGACAGCAGGACCACGTCGGCCGCCGCCAACTCCTCGCGGGTGGGTTTTTCGACGACGCGGACCGCGTCGCCGTAGACGCTGCGGAGGGCCGCAGTCAGGGTCACATTGTCGTAGCCCAGTACCTCGGCCGAGGACGACGTGCTGCCTCCCGTGCGCGGAATCGCTTCGGTGAAGCGTCCCGTAAGCAGGATTTTGCGGCCCGGGGCCAGCGGCAGGATGCCGTTGTTGCGTAGCAGTACGATGCCCTCTGCGGCTACCTCGTAGCCGGTCTGTTTGTGTGCCGGGAATTTCTCCAACAGTTCGGGAACGTATTTTTCCCGGTCGTAAAGACCGAATGCGATGCTCGTGGCGATGTTGGGGCGGATCATCTTTTCAATGTCCTTCTCCGTGATGCGGCCCGTCTTGAGCAGTTCGCGCACCTCGCCGAAGAACTCTTTGCGACCCGGCATTTCGACGTTCTGGCCGCTTTTAACCACCTTTTCCGTATCGTTTACCGAGGTCCAGTCGCTCATTACGCAGCCCTGGAATCCCAGTTCGCCGCGCAGGATACGCTGGATCAGGTCGGCGTTCTGCCCGGCCCATTCTCCGTTGAGGCGGTTGTAGGAGGTCATCACATAGCCTACGCCCGCGTCGATGCCGGCTTTGAACGGCGGCAGGTAGATCTCGTGCAGCGCCCGTTCGTCGACGATCGAATTGGAGCGGCGGCGGTAGAACTCCGTTTCGTTGCAGATGAAGTGTTTCAGACACGCGACGGTTCCCGTCGACTGCATGCCCTTCACGTATTCGGCGACCATCGCCGACGAGAGTAGCGGGTCTTCGCCCATGTATTCGAAGTTGCGTCCGTTCTGCGAGTTGCGGTAGATGTTCATACCCGGACCCAGCAATACCTCGATACCTCCTGCCCGGCATTCTTCGCCTACGGCTTCGGCATATTTATAGGCCAGCGACGGATTGAAGGTCGCCGCGAGTGCTATCGGACACGGGAAGGCCGTCGAACGCTCCAACTGCCGGACCATCGTGGGATCGGACAGGTTGTCGCGCATGTGTACGCCCTGCGTGGCGTCGGAGAGATAGATGTAGGGCATGCCTTTTTCGGGCACGCCGTAGAAGAAGAAAGAGGAGTAGCCGCGCATGAACGAGATCTTCTCGTCGAGGGTCAGTCGTGCGATCCGGGCGTCGGCCTGTCGGTAGGCTTCGTCCCATCCGACGACCTGCTGGGCGCCGGCCGGCGCAATGGCCGCTGCTGCCGTCACGAGGGCGAGCAAAAGTTTTACGGAGGTTTTCATTGTTTTTTCGATCTTGGTTTACGGTTCGATTTTCTGCAAAGTTAGCGCAGGAAAAGCCCGCTGGGACGGGTGCTCGGAAAAATATAAACGATATTTGGCGCTATTTTCTTGTAAATCAATAATATGTTATTTGTCGGACCTCCGGATTATACAAATAATAGGGGCGGTTAAATTTGCTTTCCCCCGCTTTTTATCGCTATATTTGCGCAAATCTGCCGTTTGAAATGAAAAAACTGCTTGCTCTTTTTGTCGTTTTTCTCACCGTGTCCGGTGTCCGTGCCGGGGAACCTTCGGATATACATACGCTGCTTCGCCGCCTGGACGGCCTGCTCGACCGCCGGGAGGAGTTCCTGCTTCGGCACGAGACGCGCCTCGATTCGCTCAAACTCCTGCTGCGGAACGATGCGCTCGGCTTTCGGGAGCGTTATGCCGTCACGGCGGAGATCGCCGAACGTTATTTCGCCTACCAGAGCGATTCGACGATCGGTTACCTGCGCCGCAGCATCGCGCTGGCCGAGAAGGCCGGGGATGCCGACCTGACGATCCGTGCCAAGTCCGTCATGGCGATGTGTTACAGCATGAACGGCCGCTTCCTCGAAGCCGACCGGGTGCTTGCGGGCATCATCGATACGCTGCATATGAGCCGTGCGACGCAGGCGGCCTACTATGCCGCGCAGCACCGCCAGAACCGCGAGTGCCGCAGCCAGAGCGAACCGGGGCCCCAGCGCGATCGGTTCCGGGCCTGCGAGGACTATTATGCCCGCCGTGCGCTGGAGACCACCGACGCTGTTTCGAAACGTTTCTACTTCGCTTACCTCGTCGCTGTGGACGAGGGCGATTACGACCGTGCCGTTGCGGCGTGCGACAGTGCGTTGGCATGTGTTCCGCCTGCGTCGCACGACTATGCCCGCGCGGCATTTTACAAATCGGAAAGCGAAAAGTACCGGGGCGACGAGGCGGCGCGCTTCGAGTGGCTCGTACGTGCCGCCATGGCCGATGTGCGGGGGGCGGTCCGCGATTACGGCGCTTTGGGCGCAGTGGCCGAAGAGTTGCTGCGCCGCGGCGATGCCGGGCGGGCGATGCGGTGCATCCGCGTTGCGATCAACGATACGCAGGCCTACAATTCGCCCATCCGTTCGTGGCGCGATATGGCGATCCTGCCGCAGATCGAACAGGCGTACAGCGAGCGCAATGCCCGGGTACGCACGATGTATGTCGTGCTGACCCTTTTCGCTTTCCTTTTCGCCCTTTCGGCAATCGGGGGCGTGCTGTTCGTCCTGCGCCAGAACCGGCGGCTCAACGCCGTGCAGCAAACCCTGCGCGAGTCGAACGTAAAACTGGCCGAACTGGCTGCCAGCCTGCGCGAGACCAATGCCGACCTGAGCCGGCAGAACATCCGCATCGCCGACGCCAACCGTATCAAGGAGGTCTATATCGGCGGCTTCCTGAAGACGATCTCCGAATATATCTACAAACTGGCCGACACCTATCGCTATGTCGGTAAAATGCTGCGCGACGGACGTTCCGACGAACTGCGGCGCGAGTATGCCGGAACCGATGTCCGGAGCGACGAACTGAAGGAATTCTACCACAATTTCGACACCACCTTCCTGGGGCTTTTCCCTTCGTTTATCGGGGAGTTCAACCGCCTGCTCGCGGAGGATGCCCGTGTCGAAGTCCGCCGTGCGGGAAGCCTCACGACGGAACTGCGCATCTTCGCCCTGGTCCGGCTGGGCATTACCGACACGGCGACGATTGCCGCACTGCTGCATTGTTCGGTCAATACGGTGTACAGCTACCGTTCGCGCACGCGGCTGCGCTCGCTCGTCGCAGAGGGCGATTTCGAACAGTGCGTGCAGTCGATCGGTCTCGGGGGCGGTGCGGCCGAACCGGCGAGGGGCTGATTCCCGGCATTCGCCCGTTTTCCCGGCCGTGTCGTTTCGACAGGCCATTTCGTTTCTGCCAGCCGGATATTCCCTTCCGGCCGGCGGCTTCCCCGGCCTGCGGCCTTCTGTCTGCCGGGTTATATTGTCTGTCCCGACTATATGAGATGTTGATAAACTGTCTGTTTTTTTGTTTTTCCTGAAAAAACACCTATATTTGTCAGACAAATAAGATTAATCGACCGGATACAGGTTTCAATATCACTTTCCGGACTAACCGACCTACAACATGAAACCGAACGCATTGGAAAAATTCTGCCTTGCAGGCGCCGCCGTGACGGGAGTTGCGACGCTCACGGCCTGCGCTGAAAAGGCCCCTGCCGACGAGCGGCCCAACATCGTGCTGATTCTTGCCGACGACCTGGGGTTCAGCGACCTGGGCTGTTTCGGGGGTGAGATTTCGACTCCCAACCTCGATTCGCTGGCCGCCAACGGCCTTCGTTACCGCCAGTTTTACAACACGGCGCGCAGTTGTCCTTCGCGGGCGAGCCTGCTTACGGGCCTTACGCCCCACCTTGCGGGCGTCGGCCACATGGTCGCCGACCGGGGCTATCCGGGTTACCGCGGTACGCTGGCCCCGAATTCCGTGACACTGGCCGAGGCGCTTCGTGCGAGCGGTTACCAGACGGCCATGTCGGGCAAATGGCATGTTACGAACAATACCGATCCTGCGGGCGACACTTCGCAGTGGCCCATGCAGCGCGGTTTCGAACGCTTTTACGGCACGCTGAGCGGGCATGGCAGTTTCTGGGACCCCAAGTGCCTGTTCGACGGCAACACCCCGATCCGCGCCGAAGGCGACTATTATTATACGGAGGCCATCACCGACCGCGCCCGGCAGTTTATCGGGGAGATGGCCGGGGAGGACAATCCGTTTTTCCTCTATGTGGCCTACACCGCGCCCCATTATCCGCTGCACGCCCGTCCCGAATATATCGAAAAATACAAGGGACGTTTCGCTGCGGGCTGGGATTCGCTGCGCATGCAGCGTTTCGGGCGGATGAAGCGCATGGGCGTCCTCCCTGCCGATGCCGTGCTGCCTTCAAAAGACGAACAATGCTACGACTGGGCCGACGAGACCGAGAAGGAGTGGCAGCAGATGCGCATGGAGGTCTACGCCGCGATGGTCGAACAGATGGATGCCGGCGTGGGCGAGATCGTCGGCGACCTGCGCCGCCGCGGCTTGCTCGACAACACGCTGATCGTCTTCCTGTCGGATAACGGCGCTTCGAACGAAGGGCATCTGCACAATACGGTCGAACGTACCGGAAAACATTGGGGCGACCGGATGATTCCCGCCCGGACGCGCGACGGACGCCCCGTGCACGCGGGCGACATCCCGGGCCTGGCGCTCGGTCCCGACGACACCTACGGCAGCTACGGGCCCCAGTGGGCGCACCTCTGCGGCACGCCGTTCCGCCGTTACAAGAGCTGGATTCACGAAGGCGGCATCTGCGCCCCGATGATCGTTTCATGGGGCGGCAAAATCACCGACAAAGGCGCTTTCCGCGACGGCGTTTTCGGTATCGCCGATTTTATGCCCACATTCCTCGAACTGGCCGGTGGTGAATATCCCGATTCGATCCGGGGCCTGAAAACCATTCCGGCCGAGGGCCGGAGTTTCGCTGCGACGTTCCGCGAAAACCGTATCGACACTACTCGCACGATGTTCTGGGAGCACGAGGGCAACAAGGCTGTCCGGCGCGGACGGTGGAAACTCGTCGCCGAATATCCGGGCAGTTGGCGTACGCTGCGCGCCTATCCGTCGGGCGGCGCATGGGAACTCTACGACCTCGAAACGGACCGCACCGAGACCCGCGATTTGGCGGCGCAGCATCCCGAACTAGTGCGGGAACTGGCTGCCGAATGGGAGGCGTGGGCCGCCCGGGCGCAGGTCGAGGACTGGGCAGCCATCGGCGGCGAGAACTGGTAGCGATCCTGCCTGAAGATCCGGACGAACCGTTGTAACTCGTTTGCAACGGTTCGTTCGTTTTATTGTCACGGGACCGTCGTACGGGTGAAACGGCGGCGGGGTAGTTTTGCAGCGTGAACCATGGCGGTTGACCTCGCCACCTGACTATCCTATCCTGAACTTCATCCGGCTCCGTCTGCAATAGGCGGAGCTTTTTTTCGTTCGGGATGTACGTCCCGACGCGGAAATGCGTATATTTGCAGGACGCATATACTGAAACGATGAAAGATTTTGCAGCCATAGACTTCGAAACGGCCAACGGTCAACGCACGAGCGTCTGCTCGGTGGGCGTCGTCGTCGTGCGCGGCGGCGAGGTGGTCGATACGTTTTACCGCCTGATCCGTCCCCGGCCCAATTTTTACAGCCGTTTTACGACGGCTATTCACGGCCTGACTTATGAAGATACGGTTGAAGCGCCCGATTTCGCGTCGGTGTGGCACGAGGTCGAACCCCGTATCGCGGGGCTGCCGCTCGTGGCCCACAACTCGCCTTTCGACGAGGGCTGCCTGCGCGCCGTGTTCGATCTTTACGGCATGCCATATCCCGGTTATACGTTCTACTGCACCTGCCGCGCTTCGCGCCGCACTTTCGGGAGCCGTCTGCCCAACCACCAGTTGCATACCGTCTCCGCCGCCTGCGGTTTCGAACTCGAAAACCACCACCATGCCCTGGCCGATGCCGAAGCCTGCGCGCAAATCGCCTTGAAAATCCTGTAAAATAAAAATCCCGGACCGAAAGTCCGGGATTCTTTTATCAAAGTCCCAGTTCCAACTGGAACCGCATTTCCCAGCGGTTGTAGTTGGGGTTCAGCGATTGGCTGCGGCTGTTGTACGACATGTCGGCCTGCACTTTGAGGCTGTGGCCGATGATGTAACGCGTGACGCCCAGCGTCGTCTGGTTCCAGTTTTTATATCCCGCGAACGGCTGTACCTCGCTGTCGGGGAAGAGCGTCGAGTTGCGCAGGGCGACTTCCCATTTGCGGTTGAACAGGTAGCTGGCCTGTAGGTTGAGGCCTTGCCCCTTATATACAAAGGCGTTGCTTTCGGGATCGAACAGCGGTTCGCTGCACGAGCGGCCCATGAAATCGGTATAGAAGGCGAATCCCCGGTATTCGAGGATGAAATCGACGAAGTAGGAGCCGAGGTTGCGCGTTGCGTCGTCGGGCATCAGGCCGCCCCGCTGGCCCTTCAGCCGCGAAGCTTTGTGGTTGTAGGAGTAGGCCCCGGCGAGCAGTATTTTAGGCCGCTCTTCGTATTCGTAATCGCCTTCGATGACATCGCCCTTCGATTTGAAACGTCCCAGCGGATAGAGTTCCAGGCGTCCCGTGTAAGCCAGGCCACCGTTCGGGGAACTGCCCCAGTTGCGGCCTTCGCCCAGCGTGACGGAGCCTTTGGCCGAGAGGTTGAAACCTTCGCTCTGGCGCATGTTGTATTCGCCGAAGAATCCGAAATCGCGGTCGAGGTTGAACTCGCTGTTGACGATACTGCGGTCGACGAACTGTAAGGCGCTCGACGAGTTGATCCGCGCCCGGTTGGCCTTGATCTTGGTCTGTCCGAACCCGATATTCCAGGTGGCGTTGGGCACGTAGTAGACGATGGCGTCGCGCACGATGTTCATGCTGCCGTCGGGCAGCGGTTCGGTGTCGTAGGAGGTGAAGCCCAACTGGACCGAGTAGACCAGTTTGGGCGAGTAGATATATCCGTCGAAGCGCAGCCGGAGCCGTTTCACGCGGGCTTCGGTCTTGGTGAGCGTGAAATCGTCGTCGAACGACAGCGCCAGCAGGTTTTGCATGCGGAAACGCATCGTCAGTTCGAACCAGTCGTTTTTAGGTCGGAAGGTGATGCCCTTGCCGATCTCGATATTGGGCATGTTGCGCAGTTGCGCCAACAGCTCGCCGGTCGAATCGGCGGCGAAGATTTCGGTGCGGGGTTTGCGCTTTTGCGTCGTCTGGGGTTGTGTCGCCTCCTGGGCTGCGGCCAACGACCAGCAGGTTGTCAGCAGGAGCAGGACCGTTAATTTTCTCATCATTTCTGTCTGTTAATTCTCTTTCGGTTACGTCCCGTACAAAAGTACAAAAAATATGCGGAGTCCGGGAAACGGTGATGCAAAGTTGGGGCCTAAATCTGAAACGAATTTGAAATGCAGGCCGCCAGGCGGCTTCCGGACGGTGAAATGACATTGTAATCGAGATAAAAATCAGAAAAATAGGAAATCTGGAATAATATATGTATCTTTGCTGCCAAACAATCGAGTTTTGTTCTGAATCTTTCTTGTAGGTGTTTGATCCCGCAGTCCACCGTGGTTTCCCCCATTCTCAAAATCGACCTCATTAGCTTGCTCTTTTGTTGGGAGCGGTACGTTTGCGTGCGCTTCGGTAATGCAAAAAATTAAATTGATAAATGGCCAAACGAATTACATCGGGAAAAAGAGAAAGAGAGAAATTAAAGCAGACCAAACGTCAGGACAAGCAGAAGAAAAAAGAGGAGCGTCTGAGCGGCGGGAGCCGCAGTTTCGAGGACATGCTGGCGTATGTCGATGAAAACGGCGTTCTTCACACAACCCCGCAGGACGTGAAACCCAAGGAGGAGATCGACGCTTCGCTGATTGAAGTTTCCGTACCGAGACAGTCGGAAATCGAGGAAGAGGAGCCGATGAGCGGCCGGGTGGAATATTTCACCGCATCCAAAGGCTACGGCTTTATCAAGGATGCCACCGGTTCCGAGAAATACTTTTTCCATATTACCAATGCCCCGGCAGGTATTGCCGAGGGGGACAAGGTAACGTTCGAACTCGAACGCGGTACGCGGGGAATGAATGCAGTACGAATAGCTATCATTAACAAATAACACTTTTTTAATTAACTTATCAAGAGAATGAACATTTATGTTTCGCATCTGAGCTGGGGCACGAGCAGTGAGAGCTTAGGAAATTTATTCATGCAGTTCGGCGAAGTAGCGTCGGCTAACGTTATTACCGACCGGGAGACGGGCCGTTCGCGCGGTTTCGGCTTCGTCGAGATGCCCAATGAGGAAGAGGGTCAGAAGGCCATCGACCAGCTCAACGGAACCAACTTCGAGGGTCAGACGATCACGGTTAACGTGGCTCGTCCCCGTGAGGAGCGTCCTTCGGGCAGCTTCGGCGGCAATCGCGGCGGTGGCAACCGTGGAGGCGGTTACGGCGGCGGCAACCGTGGCGGTGGCTACGGCGGCAACGGCGGCGGCTACGGTCGCAACCGGTACTAATCTCCGGATTATTTCAGAACGGACTCAGGGGAAGTCTTCTCCCCATACCATACGGAGCGGGGCGGTTTTTACCGCCCCGTTTTTTTATTTCCCACACGCCCAGCGACATCGGAAAACAGCCTGAAAAATTAACTTCGGAAACTCGGGTTTCTCGGAAAAAAACGATAACTTGCCGCCATGAAGGAGACGGTGCTCGAAAAACTCAAGGTGCTGGCCGAGTCGGCCAAATACGACGTTTCGTGCGCTTCGAGCGGTGTGACGCGCAAGCATCGTGCGGGCGACGTTGGCAGCACGGCGGGGTGGGGCATCTGCCACACCTTCACGGCCGACGGACGCTGTGTCTCGCTGCTGAAAATCATGCTCACCAATGTTTGCATTTACGACTGCGCCTACTGCATCAACCGGCGCAGCAACGACATTCCGCGCGCGGCTTTCACTCCCGGCGAACTGACCGAGCTGACTATCGAGTTCTACCGCCGCAACTACATCGAAGGGCTGTTTCTCTCGTCGGGCGTCGTCCGTGATCCCGACTATACGATGGAGCGCATGGTTCGCGTCGCACGCGATCTGCGTACGGTCCACCGCTTTAACGGATACATTCACCTGAAGAGCATTCCCGGCGCCAGCCGCGAGTTGGTGGCCGAAGCCGGACGTTATGCCGACCGCCTGAGCGTCAACATCGAGATCCCGACCGAACGCAACCTGCAACTGCTCGCCCCCGACAAGAATTACGAAAGCATCTACCGCCCGATGAGCTATATCCAGCAGGGGGTGCTCCAGAGCGCCGAGGAGCGCACGCGGTTCCGCCATGCACCCCGTTTCGCCCCGGCAGGGCAAAGCACGCAGATGATCGTGGGAGCTACGGATGAAACCGACCGCGACATCCTGCAACTTTCGTCGGCGCTTTATGACCGGCCGACGATGAAACGGGTTTACTATTCGGGCTTCATCCCCGTAAATCCCTACGACAAACGGCTGCCGACGCTCGATAAAGCGCCCCTCGTGCGGGAGAACCGGCTCTATCAGGCCGACTGGCTGATGCGTTTCTACGGGTTTCGGGCCGACGAAATTGCCAACGAGCAAACACCCCGCCTTGATCTGGATATCGACCCCAAACTGGCCTGGGCCCTGCGGAATCCCGCGTTTTTTCCGGTCGACGTGAACCGTGCGGAGTACGAAGCCCTGCTGCGCGTGCCGGGCATCGGGGTCAAGTCGGCCCGTCTGATCGTCACCTCGCGCCGTTACCGTGCGCTGACGCAGCAGTCGCTGCGGCAGATCGGCGTGGTGATGAAGAAGGCGCAGTATTTCATCTGCTGCCGTGAACTGACCATGGGGCAGGGCGTGAATGAACTCCGTCCGGAGCAGGTGCGCCGCCTGCTGACCGCTCCGCAGCGGCGGAAGACGGATAATAACGAGGGGCAACTAACCCTTTTCTGACGGCGATGCTGGTTTTCCGATACGATAAATCTTTCGACGGGCTTTTGTCGGCCCTCTTCGACGCCTACTCGCTGCGGGCGTTTCCCGAAGCGCTGATCGGTCCCGGGGAGCCCGAGCCGCTCTTCACGGAGCGTGTCCACGAGGTTGTGACCGACGAGGCGCATGCCGCCCGCGTCTGGCGCGGACTGGAACGCCGGCTGATCGCCCGCACCCGTTCGATGATCGTCTATGCCTGGCACGGGGAGCAGCCGCAGAGCGACCTGTTGCTGCTGCGCTGCCTGCGCCGTGTTTTCGACGAGGGCGGGGGTGTGATGGCCGACCAGGCCGACCCCGCTATGAAATCCCTCTTTCAGCTGGCGCTCAAGGTCTCCCACGAGCGGGAGCGCCTCAAGCAGTTCGTCCGCCTCCAGAAAGCTGCCGACGGCACTTATTTCGCTGCCGTCACGCCCGAGCATAACGCCCTGCCGTTGGGACTGGACTATTTTACCGACCGGTTTGCCGACCAGCGGTGGCTTATCTACGACCGGCGGCGCGACTACGGCTACTATTACGACGGTCATACGGCGCGGCGCGTCACGCTGGAGGACGACCGGGGGATGATCGCCGACAAACTCGCCGACGAATGGCTCGCCGAAGACGAACGGCAGTTCCAGCTCCTGTGGAAAAACTATTTCCGGGCGCTGGCCATTCCCCAGCGGATCAACGAGCGCCAGCAGCGCCGCATGATGCCCCGCCGTTACTGGAAGCACCTGACCGAGATGGAGTGACCTGCGGGCGTGTCAGAGGATATTTTTGCAGATGACGCCGTTTTTGACGATTAGCACGAATTTTTCCGCGGGATTTTCCAATAGTTCGATTTGTTGCAGGGGGCAGCCGTCTATTAGCAGCAGGTCGGCCAATGCCCCCTCTTCGATGACGCCCAGCCGCCCCGGATAGGGATTCCGCGGCCCGGACATTGCCAGCAGTTGCGCATTGTCGAACGTCACCATTTTCAGGATTTCGAACGGCGTGAACCATTTTTGCAGTTTGACGATGCCGTGGTTCTGGTTTTTGGTGTTGGCCGGATTGAACAGCAGGTCCGTTCCCCAGGCCAGTTTTACACCGTATTTTTTCGCGAGTTTGTAAGTGCGGTCCGTTCCTTCGGTGATTTGGATATGTTTGGCCTGTTGTACGGGCGAAGGGTAGGTATTGTCCTCGACGGCAAATGCCTGCATGCTGAGCCAGATGTCGTTCCCTGCGACCAGTTCCATTGTCGGTTCGTCGATCAGGTGGCCGTGCTCGATGCTTTTGACACCGGCAGCGATTGCCCGCGTGATGCCCCGCGGGTTGTAGACGTGCACCATGACGTAGGTTCCCCAATCTTCCGCCGCACGCACCGCCGCGCGAATCTCCTCTTCGAAGAATTCGGTCACATCCAGAGGATCGTAGAGCGAGGCCGCACCGCCTCCGGTCATCAGTTTGATCTGCGAAGCCCCCTGCCGCAGGTTTTCGCGGGTGGCGGCCGTTACGGCGTCGGCCCCGTCGACGATACGCGATGCCCCGAGTTGTTCGATATGCGCGATTTCACACCCGCATCCTCCGTGGAAATGGTCGTAAATCATCCGGAAATCGCCGTGTCCCGAGGTTTGGGAGAGCATGGCGCCGCTGGGGTAGATACGCGGTCCCGGCAGCAGTCCGGTGTCGATGGCCCGTTTTAGTCCGAAGACCGGGCCGCCTGCGTCGCGGATGGTCGTGAACCCGCGCAGCAGGGTCGCCCCGGCTTCGCGCCCTGCCGCCAGATGGGTATACGAAGGGGCCGATGCCAGCAGGTCCTGCATCGTGTTGCAGCACAGGTAGGCGTGCCAGTGCGCGTCGATCAGTCCGGGCATCAGGAACCGTCCTTTTCCGTCGAGCACCTGTACTCCGCCGGCCGGATCGGCCTGGCCGGATCCCGACGTGATTTTTTCGATCAGGTTGTTCGTGATCAGCACGTTCCCGCGAACGGTCTTTGGCTCCTTTCCGTTGAAAATCTCAACGTCGGTGATCAGAATTTGCGAATCCATAAGCACTACGGTTGTAAATCAGATATGCAGGTCGAACAGTTTGGCGATTCCCGTCATGACGATCTGGACGCCTACGCAGAAGGTAAAGAAGGCGACCATCTTGTTGATGACGATGCTGCCGCTGTTGCCGATTTTACGGATAATGCGTTCTCCCTGCGATAGGAACAGATAGAGTATCAGGCACATCAGTACGATAACCAGTGCGATGATCGCATAGGAGAGCAGCCCCCGCGCCCACCCGTCTTTCAGGCTGACCGAGGCCATCAGCGTCAGGATGACCGAGACGCTGCCCGGCCCGATGCTGATCGGGAAGGTGATCGGGTAGAAGATTTGTGCTTCGATGGCGGTTTTGTGCATCGGGTTGATGTCCTTGCCCTCGGTGGGTTTCACCGCGGAGTCCGAATCGCCGAGCCATTGCAGGGCTGTGCGGCAGATGAGCACTCCTCCGCCCAGTTGGATGATCGGGAGCGAAAGCCCGAAGAGCATCAGTACGAAATGCCCGACGGCCAGGCTGCCTATCCCGACGAGCAGGTAGTCGATGATGATTTTGCGGATGATCGACTTCCGGTCCGCGTCGCTCAGTCCCGACAGCAGTCCGTTGACCAGGAAACCGGCTCCCACCGGATTCGCGACCGGGAACAGCGCCATGAAAGCGGATATGAACGTGAAAAGAAATCCTTCTTTTAACATCTCGGGGTTCGGAACTTTGTATTGCCGACAGAGGTCAACAATAACTATTCCAAACCCTTTTGGCGCCTCGGGTCAACAACAACAGCGGTCCGGATCAGCGGAAGAGGCTGACGAGCAGCATCACGTTGAGGACGGTCACCACCGCGCCGATGCCATAAAGCAGGTACTTCGTGAAACGGGAGTTTTTGTACTTGCCCATCACGCGCTCCGAGGAGGTCAGGTGCACTTGCAGGAATACGGTGAAAGGCAACTGGATGCTGAGGAGCATCTGCGAATAGATCAGTCCTTTGAACGGGTCGCTGATCAGGAGGATGACGAGGAACGCCGCGACGAGCGAAATCATCACGCCCGTGCGCGAGTGGTTGTCCTTGATGTCGTAGGGTTCGCGGAAAATGCCCGCGAAGATCGAACCTGCGGCCATGCCCGATGTGATCGTCGACGAGATGCCCGCGAACAGCAGGGCGATGGCGAAGATGTTCGTGGCACTCGGACCCAGGAGCGGCGTCAGGAGCGAATCGGCCTGCTGCAACTCTTCCACAGGCGTTTTTGACGCGAAAAAGGTTGCTGCGGCCAGCAGGATCATCGCGCTGTTGATCGCCCAGCCGACCAGCATCGAAAAGATCGTGTCGGCATATTCGTAGCGCAACTGTTTGCGGATAACCGCGTCGTCGCTCAGATTCCATTGGCGGCTCTGGATCACTTCCGAATGGAGGAACAGGTTGTGCGGCATGACCACCGCGCCCAGAACGCTCATGATGATGACCATCGAGCCGTTCGGAAACGAGGGCGTCACCCAGGCGCGGGCCGCCTCCGGCCAGTCGATCGTCACGAGCGACAGTTCGTAAATAAACGACAATCCAATGATCGAAACGAACGCGATGATCCATTTCTCGATCAGGCGGTAACTGTTCGTAAAGAGCATGATGAGGACAAACACGAGGACCAGCAGTGCGCCGATGCGCACCGGAACCCCGAACAGCATTTGCAGGGCGATGGCTCCGCCGAGGATTTCGGCCAGCGAGGTGGAGATCGACGCCAGGACGGCCGACCCCAGCAACGGCCGCGACCATGCGGGTTTGAGGTGGACCGCCGCCGCTTCCGAGAGACAGAGTCCCGTGGCGATGCCCAGATGGGCGACGTTGTGTTGCAGGACGATCAGCATGACGGTCGAAAGCGTCACCATCCACAGCAGTGAGTAGCCGTATTCGGCGCCCGCTGCGAGGTTCGAAGCCCAGTTGCCGGGGTCGATGAATCCCACCGTTACGAGCAGTCCGGGGCCGATGTATTTGAATATTTCCAGACCGCCCATCCGGGGCTTGTGGTCCGGGCCGAAATGACGTGACCAGAATGACATAAGTGTGTATTTTCGTTTCAGACAGTTCCTGGGTTGGATGAAATAAACCCTGCAAACGGTTGATTTGCAGGGTTCTGTATTTTGTCTGTCGACTTCTGCGGAGAGGACGAGATTCGAACTCGTGGTACAGGTTGCCCCGTACGTCGGTTTAGCAAACCGGTGGTTTCAGCCACTCACCCACCTCTCCGGGCACTCCTTACGGCTGTTAACTCCGAAAGGGTGTGCAAATATAGAATCTTTTTAGGGAAATACAAAGAAATGCGGTCAAAATTTGTATTTTTGCATAAATCCGTGGGCCTCGATTTGAAACGTATCCATTGCATATTATATATGGCGTGCTGCTTTGCCGCCGTATCCGCCGCAGCGCAGCCCGCGCCGGGGAACCGCTTTGTGCGGCCGCTCGGCGAGGTCCTGCGGGATGTGGGGGAGCGTTTTGGCGTGCGTATTGCCTGTAAGCGCTTCGATCCCGATACGATGCAGGTCGTTTACGCCGATTTCCGGGTGCGACCTTATTCGCTTCCGGAGACCTTGGACGGCCTGCTGCATCCGTTAGATCTGGTATGGAGCGGTGCAGGGAAGATCACCGTGCAGCCTTACGAATATTACCGCCGTACGCCTGCCGACGGCGAAAAACTGCTGGCCTGGCTTTTGGAACAGTATGCCGACCGTACGGCGTGGGAACAGCGTCGGGAGGCCCTGCTCGAAGGTGTGCGCGAGACCCTGGACCTCGGCCCGTTCCTCCGGGGACTGGCGGCAGTTCCGGATGTCGTGCTGGGCCCGGAGGTTTATCATGACGGCTATACGACCCGAAATTATGCTCTTGAAACCCTTCCGGGGCTTTATGTCTGCGGAACGGTCTATGCGCCTTCCGGGCCGCCGCTTCCGGGCGGGCGGATGATTTCCCGGGGCCGGAGGCTGCATGCTCCGGTACGCCGTCCCCTGATCGTTTCGCCTTCGGGTCATTGGGCGGGCGGGCGCTACCGCGCCGACCAGCAGATGCGCATGGCTACATTTGCCCGCATGGGAGCTGTGGCGGTCGATATGGACATCTTCGGCTGGGGCGAATCGGAACGACAGGTCGGGCGCGAGGCGCATGAGGCCGCTTATTCGATGCAGGTGCAGGCGCTGTGGGCGAAAGCCGTAACCGACTGGATCGTGGCTTCGCGCCGCGACATCGACACCGCACGCATGGCCGCGACGGGCGGTTCGGGCGGGGCTACGCATGCTTTGCTGCTGGCTGTGACCGACGGACGGTTCGCCGCTCTGGCGCCCGTGGTCCATCTGGTATCGCATTTTGACGGAGGATGCCCCTGCGAGAGCGGCCGTCCGGTGACGCTGGCCGCCGGAGGCAGTTGCATGCCGGAAATTCTGGCTGCGGCGATGGCTCCCCGTCCTGTGTTGGCCGTCAGCGACGGCGGCGACTGGACGGCGACCTATCCGGTGTTGGAATATCCTTTCCTGCGGCGAATCTGGGATTTTTATGATGCCGGCGGGCAGGTCCGTAACGTCCACTTTCCGGATGGACGGCATGATTACGGCGTGGACAAACGCCGTGCGGTCTATGCTTTTTTTGCCGAGACTTTGGGCCTCGACGCCTCACAGGCCGATGAGGCCCGTGTCGAACTCCTGCCCGAAGCGGCATTGCGGGCTTTTTCGGGCGAATTGCCTGCAACGGCCCTCCGGAGCCGCACACAACTGGAACAAATCATCGAAAAACTGAAATAGCCATGAAACGGATTCTTTTGCTGATGCTGGCCCTCGGCGCGGTTTGCAGCCTGAGCGCCAAAACCCAGAAATGCCTTTACCACGTTACGGTTACGGGCAGTCGTCCCGAATGTCCGGTCGTAATCCGGGATGTACCCCAATGGGCCCAGAGTGCCGTCGTGTCGCTCGGCGGCGTTCACCAGATTCCTTCGCAGCTGGACCGGGAACTGGGCGAACTGGTCTTTGTCTCGACGATCTCGGGCAGCCAGAATTTCCAGGTAACTTACTCTTCGAACCCGGACAAACGGGTTTTCAAAGACCGCGTGCATGCCCAGATGTGGCTTAAAAATCCCGACAAAACCCTGCGTGCCGTCGACAGTGTCGCTTCGGACAAAAACGACATGTACCACAAACTGCACCACCATGGCCCGGCCTTCGAGTCGGAATACGCCGCTTACCGCATCTATTTCGATAACAAGCAGACCATCGATACCTATGGCAAGAAGCGTCCGCAGCTCGAACTGGCCGAGACGATGTGGTATCCTTCGGACGAGCTGTTGGCCCGGGGCTACGGCCACGATAACCTGCGCGTCTTCGGTTCGGTGGGCGTGGGTACGCTCAAAGGCTGGGATGCCGAAAAGAAAAAAATGATCCATATTACCGATTTCAAACGCCGCGAGGCCCGTATCCTGGTCAACGGACCGATCCGCACGGTGGTCGAAATGCGGGTCGAAGGGTGGCGCTACGGCGGCCGGGAGATCACGATGACTTCGCGCTACATCCTCTATGCCGGACATGGCGACGTGCAGGTCGAAAACCGCATCGAGGGTGATTTCAAGGGGTTGGTTTTCACGACCGGAGTGATGAAGATGGCCGAGAACAAAGTGTATAAGGACGACAATGTGATTGCCGCCTTCGGGCGCGATTTTCCCGAGAACGACACCGTGAAATGGAAGCGCGAGAACGTCGGGCTGGCCGTCGCCGTGCCGCGGAAACAGATCGCCTCGCAGACCGACGACAAGACCAGCTATCTTTTCCAGCTTACGCCCGATGCCCGCGGACGGATCGACTACGTGTTCGAAATGATCTGGCGCAAGAGCGAATGGCTGAAAGACCGCAGCGATACCGAACGCGTCGTGGGGCTGATGGAGTCGGTGCGTTCGGCCCAGACTCCGGTCATTGTTTCGCGGATGGAGTAGATTTGAAAAAAAGTACATCGTTTGCGTCAAAAAATCCCTGTCCGATAGGCTGAGGCAGTTTACTTTTGTATACCTGAAATTTTGAAAATTTTACGTATACGAATAAATTACCTCTCTTATGAACCTCAGACAAGTGACGATTTGTGTGGCGGCGGTCCTGGCAACGACCGCAGGATGCCGCGCACACGCCCCGGGCTCCTCTGCTCCGGCCTGCAACCTCCCCTTCGAGATGCCGCAGGTCGCGCGGCCTGCGATTCCTGCACACTCGGTCAGCGTCGCCGATTTCGGCGGTACGGGCGACGGCTATACGCTCAATACGGCGGCTTTCGCCGATGCCATTGCCGCCCTGACGGCGAAAGGCGGCGGTCGCGTGGTCGTTCCCGAAGGCGTCTGGTATACCGGCCCCATCGTGCTGAAAGACAATATCGAGCTGCATCTCGAACAGAATGCCGTCATCGTTTTCAGCAGCGACAAATCGCTTTACCCGCTCGTGGAGACCACTTTCGAAGGTCTCAATACGCTGCGCTGCCAGTCTCCGCTTTCGGCCCGGGGCGTAAAGAACGTGGCCGTTACGGGCCGTGGCGTGATCGACGGCAACGGCGATGCCTGGCGCGCCGTGAAGCAGGACAAGGTCAATCCTCGCCAGTGGAAGGACCTGGTCAAGAGCGGCGGTATCCTCTCCGACGATGGAAAAACATGGTATCCTTCCGAAAGCTATAAGTTCGGGGCCACGTCGGGAGCCGACCAGAACGTTTCGACCTGGGCGAAGACGCGTGCCGATTTCGAACGCATGCACGATTTCCTGCGGCCGGTGATGGTTGCCATCCACCATTGTGAAAATGTATTGCTGGAGGGCGTCACTTTTCAGAATTCCCCCTGTTGGAATATTCATCCGGCAATGTGCACCAATCTGATCGTGAACGATATAACCGTCCGTTGTCCCGACTATGCGCAGAACAGCGACGGCATCGACATCGAGTCGTGCCGTAATGTCGTGCTGACCGATTCGCGTTTCGACGTGGGTGACGACGGCATCTGTATCAAGAGCGGTAAGGACCAGGCGGGGCGTGATCGCGGGATTCCGTGTGAGAATATCCTCGTCGACAACTGTATCGTTTTTCATGGCCACGGCGGATTCGTCGTCGGCAGCGAGATGTCGGGCGGAGTCAGGAACGTCAAGGTTTCGAACTGCGTCTTTTCGGGAACCGATGTAGGACTGCGTTTCAAATCCGCGCGCGGACGCGGCGGGGTGGTCGAAAACATCTGGATCGAGGACATCGCCATGAACAACATCCTGCAGGAACCGCTGCTGTTCGATCTTTTCTACGGAGGTAAATCGGCCTCCGAGGCGCTTGCCGAGGGTGGGGATGCCGAAGTTACGGACATCGCCCCGAAACCCGTCGACGAAACCACGCCGGCTTTCCGGGATATTCATATTAAGAACGTGTGGTGTCGCGGCGCACGGCGCGCCATGTATTTCAACGGGCTTCCGGAGATGAACGTCGAGCGTGTCACGGTGGAAAATACCCGGATTTACGCCACGACGGGTGCGCAGATCAACGAGTCTTCGGATGTCGTGCTGCGCAACGTGAAGATCATTCCCGAGCAGGGGCCTGCGCTGATGCTCAACAACGTCCGGAACCTTTCGGCCGAGGATTTCGTTTGTCCCGAGGGTCTGGAGCGCGCATTTGTCGTAACGGGAAGCCGCAACCGCTCGATCGAGGTCTCCTCGCCGCAGATCACCGGGGCCAACACCTCGTTGTCGAAGGGCGCCGCCCGGTATGTCGCAATCAAATAAACAAGCCATGATAATGATTCGTAATAACTTCTTTTTACTGTTCGGGATCCTGGCCCTTGTCGTTGCTTGCGGCGATGACTCTACGGAGGCGGTTCCCGACGTGAAAACCCTTCCCGTGCCCGATGTCGCCGTAGCGGTTTCGAACCAGACGGCCACCGTGCGCTGGAGCATCTCCGAGGCCGTCGAGGCCGTGCGTTTCACCTTCGAACTTTATGCCGGCGACGCTGCCGCGCCCTTGCAGTCGGCTACGACGCGCCTCGGGTCGCAGCGCTTCGAAATGGAGTCGGGCGTTACCTACCGTTTCCGCGTTCATGCCACCGCGCCTATCGGTTCGGTGGTGTGGCAGGATTCGGAATTTTCCGATTTCGTGGTTTTTTCGGGCGACATGCTCGGAACTCCTGCCGCGCGGCTCGTCGAGAAATCGGACAATGCTGCGACGCTCTCCTGGACGACGGTTGTCGGAGCCGAGAACTATGCGTATGAACTCTACGAAGGGGATGCCGAAACCGCACTGCGGAGCGGCGAGACGCCCCGGACGACCGTCGCCCTTACGGAACTTTCGGCCAATACCACCTATCGTTTCCGCGTGAAGGCCGTGGCTGGCGAGGACGGCGACGATTCGTCCTATTCCGAAGCGGTCGCCTTTACGACCGACCGTGCGCCCGTCGATCCGGGTGTGGACCTGGGGCTTCCCCTGGCTAACGAGAACGACGGCGTGCTGCGTGCTTTCCCCGGCGCCGAGGGCGGCGGCATGTATACGACCGGAGGCCGCGGCGGAAAGATTTACCATGTGACCAACCTCAATAATTCGGGCGCGGGCTCGTTCCGTGCCGCCGCCGAAGCGTCGGGCAAACGCATCATCGTCTTCGATGTGGCAGGTACGATCGAGTTGCTCAGCGACCTGCGCATCAAAAACGGAAACCTGACCATTGCCGGTCAGACCGCTCCCGGCGACGGCATCTGCGTGAGCGGCGGAACGGTCGTGATCGATGCCGACAATGTGATTGTCCGTTATGTGCGTTTCCGCCTGGGCGACCTGAACAAGGGCGGCAATCTTTCCGACGGATCGGACACCATCTGGGGCCGTTACCATTCGAATATCATCCTCGACCATTGCTCGATGTCGTGGTCGATCGACGAGTGTGCGTCGTTCTATGCCAATCAGAATTTCACGATGCAATGGTGTCTCTTGACCGAGAGCCTGCGTAAATCGGCGCACGGCAAGGGCGAGCACGGCTACGGCGGCATCTGGGGCGGCAAGAACGCTTCGTTCCATCACAACATGCTGGCCAACCACGACAGCCGCAACGCCCGCATCGACCATCCGGGGATTTACGGGAACTACCTCGCGACGCATCGCGGCAATGTCGATTACCGGAACAACGTGATCTACAACTGGGGCAGCAATTCGACCTACGGCGGCGAGGACGGCTCGTTCAATATCGTGAACAACTATTACAAACCGGGTCCGGCTTCGAAGGAGAAGAAGTATTTCGTCGACGCTTACTGGCATAACTCCGATTCGAATGTGGGTTCGGCTTATCCCCGGCTCTATATGTCCGGGAACTACCATGCCGGAAGCTATGCGTCGGCAATCAACGCTGACAACTGGGCGGGCGTTTATTTCCATCCGCAGGGCAACGATCCCTCGACCACGGCCGGGCGTCTTTCCGCGCCGCTCCCGATCAAGGCGGGCGACGTGACGGTCTGCTATACCACAACGCATACGGCCGCCGAGGCTTTCGAGTCGGTGGTGACTTACGCCGGAGCATCGCTCAGCCGCGATGCCGTCGACAAACGGGCCGAGACCGACGCCCGCAGCGGCAAAGCGACATTCCCGGACGGCGGCAACGGCTCGACGGGCGGTTTGATCGACTCGCAGAGCGCCGTGGGCGGCTGGCCCGAACTCAAGGCGACCTTCGACCAGATCGCGCGCGCTTCGGTCGACACCGACGGCGACGGCATTCCCGACTACTATGAGACCCTGCTCGGTCTCGATCCGAAAGACGCTTCCGATGCCGCAGCTACGACGCTCGACCCGCAGAAGGTCTATTCCAATATCGAAGTTTACTTCCATTATTTGGTCAAGGAGATCGCAGCCTCGCAGGTGAAGGGCGGTTCCTATACTGCCCTGCAATAAGTTGACCCGATTCGGCGGGAGGTTGCGCAGCCTCCCGCCCTGTCGTTTAAACCGATGCTTGAGATGAAAAGAGTTTTCCTGTTGATACTATGTATATTGTCGTCTGCATTTGTTTGCGGGCAGACTCTGCGTGTCTACCTCGTCGGCGACTCGACGTGCGCCACCAAGGACCTTGCGAAGCAGAATCCCGAGCGGGGCTGGGGACACATGTTCCAACCGCTGTTCGACGCGTCGGTTGGGGTGGAGAACCACGCTGCGAACGGACGTTCGACCAAATCGTTCCGCGACGAAGGGCGCTGGGCGGCCGTTTATGACAAATTGCAGCCGGGCGATTACGTCTTTATCCAGTTCGGGCACAACGACCAGAAGCAGAACGATTCGACCCGCTACGCCTCTTCGGAGCAGTATGCCGAAAACCTGCGCCGCTATGTGTGCGAGACGCGTGAAAAGGGGGGTATCCCGGTGTTGCTGACGCCCATTGTCCGGCGCCGTTTTACCGACGGCGTGCTCGTCGACACCCACGGACTTTACGCCGCCGCCGTGCGTCGTGTGGCCGTTGAGGAGCGTGCGCCGCTGATCGACGCCGGGCGGTTGACCCGCGCGTGGATTTCGTCGCTGGGCGACGAGCGCTCGAAGGCGTATTACATGTGGGTCGACCCCGGGACTAATCCACGCTGGCCCGACGGCCGTACGGATAACACCCACCTCAATGTGCGCGGAGCGCGCGCTGTGGCGCGGATGATCGCCGGGCAGCTTCCGGAAGTGGTTCCGGAACTGGGCCGACGCCTCGTCGACGCCGACTTCGTGGTTGCGCAGGATGGTTCGGGCGACTTTTTCACGCTGGCCGAGGCTGTGGCGGCCGTTCCCGATTTCTGCCGCGATACGACCCGTATCACGGTCTGCGGAGGTGTCTACCGGGAGAAAATCGCCATCCCTGCGTCCAAACGCAACGTCGTTCTGGAAGGGCGCGGCGACGTGACGGTCACGTGGGACGACTACGCCGCGAGAGTCGGCGCAACCGGGCATCCGCTGGGTACTTCCGGCTCTTCGACCGTCTATTTCGGCGGCGACGGCTGGACGGTGCGCAACCTGACGTTCGAAAACGCCGCCGGACCGGTGGGGCAGGCCGTCGCCGTGCAGTGCCTCGGGACCGGCCTGCATTTCATCGGCTGCCGCTTTTTGGGTAACCAGGATACGCTCTACCTCTACGGCGCGGGCAACCGCGACGGGCAGACCGTCACGGAGAATGCGCATATCCGCTTCGACGACTGCTATGTCGAGGGGACGACCGACTTCATTTTCGGTTCGGCCGCGGCCCTGTTCCGCCGCTGCGAAATCCGCTCGAAGGCCGATTCCTACGTGACGGCTGCCTCGACCTGCCGCGGGCAGCCGTGCGGGCTGATTTTCGTGGAGTGTCGCCTGACCGCCGCCGAGGGCGTTACGCGCTGCTGGCTGGGCCGTCCGTGGCGCGATTATGCGCAGACCGTTTTTGTTGAGTGCTATTTGGGAGCGCACATTGTTCCCGAAGGGTGGCACGACTGGTCCAGACCGCAGGCCCGGCGGACTGCATTTTATGCTGAATATCACTCCGAAGGTCCCGGAGCCGCACCCCGGAGCCGTGTCGGGTGGTCGCGGCAACTGACCGGAAAAGAAGCCCGGCAGGCGCTTGAGGCCTTTGAAAAATAGACTTTGGAATCCGATTTTTTTGTATATTTACTGCGATCGGAATTGTTAATAACCATGAAACGACTGCTACTGACTCTATTGCTGCTCGCCCTCGCCGTTCCGGGATTTTCCCGAACGTCGCCTCCGCAGTGCATTTTCCAGACTTACTCCACGCTGGACGGGATGACGCACGACCGTATCGCCGACATCTACACCGATTCGCGCGGTTTCGTGTGGGTCTGCACGTGGTACGGCGTCAGTCGTTTCGACGGATATACCTTCAAGAATTTCAGCACCACGCCGGGCGATTTTTCGCCCCTCTCGCACCACCGCTTCGTCGCGGTGAGCGAAGATTCGAACGGCCACCTCTGGTTTACGACCTACAACCTCCACGTCTACCGCCTGAACCGCTATACGGAGCAGTTCGAAGACGTGGTGTCGCTCATCGACGGCGTCGATTCGAAGCATTACCGCATGACGCACTGCCTGCACGACAGCAATGGTGGTACGTGGGTCGCCATCGCGGGGCTGGGCGTAGCCCGCTTTACCGATGCGGCCGATGCCTCCTCCGTGCGCGTCGATGCCTTTTTCGACGCTCCGGTGCTGGGCGGCGACGTTGCGGCGATGTATGTCGACGACCGCGACGGTGTCTGGATCGGCGCTGATGACGGGCAGTTGAACTACATTGCCGCGGGGACTGCCGCGGCCCGTACGCTCTGCGAAACCGCGGCCCCGGCCTTTGCCTTTACGGCCGATGCCGAATCTGTCTACTGCGCCACCCCCGGCGAGGTGATCCGCGTCGGGAAACAGGACGGCAGGGTCGACCGCCTGCCGGGCAGTGCGGCTCCGCTGACGGCCCTTGTCGCCGACACGGTGCGGCGTACGGTCTACGCCGGCAGCCGTTCGGGCGAACTCTTCCGTGTCAGCGGCGACCGTCTCGCGCGGCTCGATCCCAAAGGGGCGCGCCCGCACCGCATCCGCAATCTTGCGGCCGACTCCCACGGCATCGTGTGGGTGACCTCGGCCGAGACGGGCATCACGCGTTACAATCCCTCGACGGACGACTACAAGCATTTTGAGCAGGAGCCTTACACGGTCTCCTACAACGTCGACACGATCACCAAGATCGCCGAAGGCGGCGGCCTGCTGTGGGTTAAGATGAATAACTGGGGCTTCGGTTATTACGACCGCGAGCGCGATACGGTGGAACCCTTTTACAACGATCCCAAGCAGCCGAACTGCCAGATGACCAATGCCGTCGTGCGCTTCGACGTGCATGACGACGTGCTGTGGCTCTCGACCTACAACGAACGCGGCCTGCGCAAGGCGGTGTTGCTGCGCCAGCCCGCCGAGGTGTTCACGCTCGACTCGAAATCCCCGGACCCGCTTTCGGGCGAAATCCGCGCCTTGATGACCGACAACCGGGGGCGGATGTGGGTCGGTACGCGCGACGGCGACCTGATCGCTTTCGACGGGGCGAACAAACCCGTCTATACGCTTCCGGCGCAGGGCCGGCGTGGGACCGGAATGATTTATGCCCTGAAGGAGGACTCTTCGGGCAATATCTGGGTCGGGACCAAGGGCGAAGGACTTTACCGCCTGACGCCCGAGGGCAACGGTTATCGAGTCTCGCATTTCGCACACTCCGACACGGACGCCTATTCGCTCAGCGACGACCAGATTTACTGTGTCGAGGAGGATGGCGCGGGCCGTATCTGGGTGGCGACCTACGGCGGGGGCATCAACCTGCTGGAAGACCCTGCCGGAAGCCGCTTCATCCATGCCGGAAACATGATGGCGCACTATCCGCTCGACGAGGCGGGGCGCGTGCGGTGGCTGCTTTACGACCGTCCGGACCGGATGTTCGCCGCCACGGTCGACGGACTGCTGGTTTTCGATCCGGGCGCCAGCGCCAAACTGATGCACTTCCGGCTGATGCAGAAGATTCCGGGCGATGCGAAGTCGCTGGGCAACAACGATATCATCCACATGCTCAAGGACTCCGAAGGGCGCATCTGGCTGGCTACTTTCGGCGGCGGCCTGAACCGGATCGAAGGCTACGACGCCGACGGTGCGCCGTGGTTCCGGTGCTATGACAAATCCTCGGGGCTGGCCAGCAATATCTGCATGGCCCTGACCGAGGACAAACAGGGTGATTTGTGGGTTTCGACCCACAATGCCGTGTCGCGGTTCGATCCCCGCCGCGAGATATTCTCGAATTATTACCTCTACGACAACATGCGCAATGCGGTTTTCAGCGAGGCTACGGCGCTCACCTCGCCCCGCGGCGACGTGTTTTTCGGCAGCGGCCGCCAGCTTTACCGCTTCAATCCCGACGAGGTTCGCGCTGCGAAGATCGACTACGACCTGCGTTTTACGGGCCTCGACGTGCGCAACGTTCCCGTCGTTGCAGGCCGTCGTTCGCCGCTCGCGGAGTCGGTGACCGAGGCCGACCGCATCGTGCTGCCTTATAATTTCTCGAATTTCCGCATGGAGTTCGCCTCCCTGAATTTCGCGATCCAGCATGTAGTGGGGTATATGTACAAACTCGAAGGCTACGACAAGGACTGGAATATTTCGGGAACGACCAACCGGGCGGCTTACTCCAACGTGCCGATCGGCGATTACAAGTTCCATGTCAAGGCGTTCGTCGGCAATGCCGATGCCGCCGACGAGGGAATTACGATCGGGGTCGAGGTGTTACCCCCCCCCTGGCTTACCTGGTGGGCTAAGACCCTCTACGTCCTGCTGGCGCTGGTTGTGACGGTCGTCGCTTTCCGCATTGCCGGTTCGGTCATGCGCATCCGCCGCGAAGCGAGTGTCGAGCAGAACATGACCGACCTCAAACTGCGTTTCTTTACCAATATTTCGCACGAACTGCGTACGCCGCTCACGCTGATTCTCGGCGGCATCGAGGATGTGAAGAAGCACGACTGCCTGACGCCGCGCGGCGAAAACAGCCTCACGCTGGCCCACCGCAACGCCAAACGCATGCTGACGCTGATCAACCAGTTGCTGGACTTCCGCAAGATCGTGAAGAACAAAATGGAGCTGAAAATCTCGCGCGTGGACCTCGTACCGCTGGTCGAGGACGCCCTCGACGATTTCCGCGAAATGGCCTCCGAGCGCAGGATCGAACTGCTGTTCACCGTCTCGCGCCGCTCGGTGCTGGTGTGGGTCGATATCGAACGCATGGAGAGCGTGGTTTATAACTTGTTATCCAACGCCTTGAAATTCACGCCCAACGGCGGGCGGATTGAAGTAATACTTTCGCTGCGCGAAGAGGAGGAGTGCGTGACGCTCACGGTCCGCGACACGGGCATCGGCATCCCCAAGGACAAACAGGGGGTTATTTTCGAACGCTTCGCGCAGGCTTCGCGCGCCGTGGACAGCAATATGAAGGGCTCGGGTATCGGACTTTCGCTGTGCCGCGACATCGTGGCCCTGCACCACGGCGAAATTGTGGTCGACAGCCGCCCGGGCGAAGGCTCGGCCTTCACCGTGAGGCTTAAACTCGGCAACGCCCATTTCGGCATGGAGCAGATCGATTTCACCGGGGCGGGAACCCGGGAGGGCGAACGCCGCAACGACTATATGGTCAGCGACTTCACGCCTGTCGACAGCCAGCGCCGCGTCGATGTCCTGCCGCCGAAGGATGCGCAGAAAATCCTCTTGGTCGAGGATAACCGCGAGCTGCGCATCTTTATGTACAACAGCCTGATAGATACTTATTACGTCGTTGAGGCCGACGATGGCGTCGAGGCGCTCGAAAAGATCCGCAGCGAGATGCCCGACATCGTCATCACCGACCTGATGATGCCCCGCATGGACGGCATCGAGCTGATCGACAAGGTGCGCCATGACTTCACGATGAGCCATATTCCGATCGTGATGCTGACGGCACGGCACTCGCCCGACGACAGGGTGAAGGCCATGGAGTTCGGCGCCGACGGGTATATCACCAAGCCGTTCAGCATCGAACTGCTGCTGGCGCGCATCGACAACCTGCTGACCCAGCGGCGCAAACTCTTCGAGAAGTTCTCTTCGCAGTCGGCCCGGAACAAAGTCGTCGAACTGGCGGTCGAGGATGTCGTCGTCACGGACCGCGACGAGGAGTTTATGAAGAATGTGATGGCGTGGCTGGGCGAGAATATCGAAAATTCGGAACTCACGATCGACCAACTGGCTTCGCACCTCGGGCTGGGGCGTACGACGATGTACAACAAACTCAAGAGCCTCACGGGCAAGTCGCCCGTCGAACTGATCAAGGAGTACCGCATCACCAAATCGAAACTGCTGCTGCGCACGGGCCAGTTCTCCGTGTCGGAGGTGGCTTACAAGGTGGGGTTCTCCGATCCGGGCTATTTCAGCCGGTGTTTCCGCGACCAGTACCACATGTCGCCCGCCGAATACCTCAAGACCCATAACCTGAAACAAGACCAAGATACCAAGACCGCATGAAAAGACTCCTGATTTCTGCTGTGCTGTGTGCGCTCGCCGCCACGGTGGCCTGCAATCCGCACTCCCGCAAACCCCTCGCCGTCCGCATGGCTGCGAGCGAAATCGCCCGCAACCCTTCACCGACGAACCTCGACGGCATCCCCGCCGGAAAGGTGAAGTGGAACTATACGACCGGTCTCGAACTGCTCGCGATCGCGGATGCCGGAGAGATGTACGACCATCCCGAGTTCCAGGCTTATGCTGCGCGTTATTTCGACACCATCGTGCAATCCGACGGAAGTGTGCTGACCTACAAGCGGTCGAAATACAACCTCGACCACGTCTGCCCCGGCCGCGCGCTTTTCGAACTTTACGACCGGACGGGCGAGGCGCGCTATAAAATGGTGCTCGACACGCTTTACGCCCAGTTGCAGGGACAGCCCCGCAACCCCGACGGCGGGTTCTGGCACAAGGCGGTTTATCCCCGTCAGATGTGGCTCGACGGGCTTTACATGGCCGAGCCGTTTTATGCCGAATATGCTGCCCGGAACTTCTCCGGGGCCGAATACGAAAAAGCTGTCGACGATATCGTGAACCAGTTCGTCGTGGTGGCCGCGCATACCTACGATCCTGTCACGGGGCTTTACCGCCATGCCTACGACGATTCGCGCGAGATGTTTTGGTGCGACAAGGCCACGGGGCAGTCGGCGCATGCCTGGGGGCGTGCGATGGGGTGGTATGCCATGGCCATCGTCGAGACGCTGCAATACCTCGGCGTCGACAATTCGACGCAGCCGATGGTCGAAATCCTGAACCATATTTACACCGTGCTGCCGAAATATGCCGACCCTGCGACCGGCATGTGGTATCAGGTGCTCGACCAGCCGGGCCGCGAGGGCAATTACCTCGAATCGACCGGGTCGGTGATGTTCGTTTACGCCATGCTCAAAGGGGTGCGGCTGGGTTACCTGCCTGCGGAGATGGAGCCGGAGGCACGGCGGCTTTACGAAAAATTCGTCGAACGTTTCGTGAAGGAGAATCCCGACGGCACGATCTCCCTGACCGACTGCTGCGCCGTGGCGGGCCTGGGCGGCAAGCAGATGCGCAGCGGCACGTTCGAATATTACATCTCCGAGCCGGTGATCGACAACGACTGCAAGGGCGTGGGGCCCTTCATCTGGGCGTCGATGGAATACGACCGGCTTAAAAAACCGGTGTCGGGAACAGCCGCAGACTGATTCGCTGCGGCTTGGCGAAGCCGGATTCAGGGCCCTCTGCGGAAAATTGTCTTCTGAAAAATCCTCCTGAAAGGGAGGATTTTTTGCCCCGCTTTTCCTTTCCCAGGGCCCTGGAGGGCCATTCGGGCCGGATTGACAAATTATCCATGAGAAGTGATAAAAATTACCAATCGAATCCTCCGGGGCAATTTATTTTTGTATAGGGAAATACCCCCCCCCTTTTACGGAAAAGCGAAAACCTAATTATTAACCAAAACCTTTTATATGAAAAGCTTTACTCTAAAGTTCGCCCTGTTGTTCTTGCTGGGTGTGGGTCTGGCCTCCACGGCCGCGGCTCAGAAAATCGGAGGAGTCGTCAAGGATTCGGCGGGCAAACCGGTTATCGGAGCTTCGGTGATCGTAGACGGTACGACCTTGGGAGCAAGTTCGGGCGTCGACGGGCAATGGTCGCTCAACGTCCCCGATGCTTCGAAGAAGACGCTGGTGATCTCCTATATCGGGATGAAGACCCAGCGTATACCCATCGGCAACAAGACGCAGATCGACGTTAAGCTCGAAGACGAGTCGACGGCGATGGACGACGTGGTGGTCGTAGGTTACGCCACCGTGAAACGCCGCGATGTCGTGGGCTCGGTCGCCTCGGTCAACGCCGAGACGCTCCAGCAGATGCCCGTGGCTTCGGTCGCCGAGGCGATGACGGGCCGTATGGCCGGTGTGCAGGTGACGGCGACGGAGGGAGACCCCGATGCCGAAATCCGTATCCGCGTGCGCGGCGCCGGTTCGTTCTCATCGGACGGTGCACCGCTCTACATCGTCGACGGCTTCCCCGTGGAGAGCATCAGCGACATCTCCTCGTCGGAAATCCAGTCGATCGACATCCTGAAGGACGCTTTCTCGACGGCGATCTACGGTTCGCGCGGCGCCAACGGCGTTGTGCTGATCACCACCAAAAGCGGCGAGAAGGGTAAAGTGAACGTAAACTATAATGTATACTGGGGTTTCAAGGATATCGCCCGCAAGAACCAGGTGCAGGCGCTCGACCCCTCGCAGTTCGCCAAGTGGCAGTATGAACTTGCCGCCATGCAGAACAAAGTCTCGGACAACTACGAACCCTATTTCGGATCGTTCTCCGACATCGACCTCTACGACGGAATCACCGGCAACAACTGGATGGACCAGCTCTTCGGCCGCACGGGCGAGCAGTTCAACCACAACCTGACGGTTTCGGGCGGAGGCGATAAATTCAAGTGGAACGCCACTTACGCGCGTCTGTACGACAAGGCGATCATGATCGGCTCGAATTACAGCCGCGACAACCTCGGCCTGAAAACGCAGTTCAAGGCCAACAAGCGCATTACGCTCGATTTCAACATCCGTTATTCGCGCATCAAGGTTCGCGGTGCGGGCGCCAACTCGCTCAACGACTCGGGGTCGCAGACTACGGGCCGCCTGAAGAACGCCATGCTCTATACGCCCATTCCGCTGAAGGCCCAGATCGAGGGCGGCGACGACCTGGAGGAGAACTCCTCCGACGCCGTGATGCCGACGGTCGCCGTTTCGGATTCGGACCGCAAGCGCGAGCGCACCAACTGGACCGCCAATGCGGGCTTTACGTGGGAGATCGTCGACAACCTCAACCTGAAAGTAGAGGCCGGCCTGGAGGATTACCGCCAGGAGACCAACTCGTTCTACGGCGTGACGACCTACTATTCGAAGGTCGGCGGTTCGGGTTCGACCGTTCCGGGAACCCCTTCGACCAACTACAACGACGTGTCGCGCCGCCGCGTACGCAACACCAATACGCTGAACTACGATTTCAAGAAACTCATCAGCAACGACAACCACCACCTCAACGTGCTGCTCGGCCAGGAATACATCATCACCGAGCAGCGGACGTTCAATACATGGGTCGACGGACTGCCCGATTTTTACACCGCCGAGCAGGCGTGGACCTTCATGGGCTCGGCTTCGAACGCCAGTTCGTCGAACATGAACTATGCGGCCGATGACATCCTGCTTTCCTATTTCGGACGCCTCAACTACGACTTCAAGGGCAAGTACATGCTTTCGGCTACGATGCGAGGCGACGGTTCGTCGAAGTTCTCGAAGGGCCAGAAGTGGGGTTATTTCCCCTCGGTGGCCGCTTCGTGGCGCATTTCCGACGAGTGGGGGCTGAAGGACCGGAAGTGGCTCGACAACCTCAAACTGCGTTACAGCTTCGGTACGGCGGGTAACAACAACATCCCGACCGGCATGGGCGGCCTGACGCAGCTCTACGAGGTCGGCACGGGCAGCAGCTTCATTTACGGCGATCCGGTTTACTGGACGCCCAACGGCAACGGCGCCAGCGAAAGCTACATGGCCAATGCCAACCTGACGTGGGAAACGACTTATTCGCACAACCTGGGTCTCGACTTCGGGTTCTGGCGCAACCGCCTCTCGGGATCGGTCGAGGTATACCAGAATACCACCGAGGACATCCTGATGCGCTATCCGGTTTCCGGTTCGGGGTACAGTTTCCAGTACCGCAACGCCGGAACGATCCGCAACCGCGGCCTGGAGGTGTCGGTGGCCGCCGTGATCGTCGAAAAGGCGAAGTACGGGGTGAATTTCAATGCCAACATCGCGTTCAACCGCAGCCGCATCATGGACCTGGCCGGACTGGAGACCTATTCGCAGTCGTCGGGCTGGAACAACAACGTGACCGACTACTATGCCATCCTGGGCGGCGCCATCGGCGACATCCGCGGCTACACGACGCTGGGCCGCTACGAGGTCGAAGATTTCGACCTGGACTACTACAACGAGACGGGCAAATGGAAGACCCTCGACGGATCGAACTGCGCCGGCGTGGTGGGCGACATGCGTCCCGGATCGCTCAAACTGCTCTGCGACGCCGACGGCAATCCCATCCAGGGCAAGATCGGTAACGTGCAGCCCAAGTTCACGGGCGGTTTCTCGCTCTCGGCCTATGCTTACGGTTTCGACGTGGCTGCGAACTTCACCTATTCCTACGGCAACAAGGTTTTCAATGCCAACAACGTTGAGTTCACCTCGTCGCAGAAATACACGGGCAAGGGCGTGATCCGCAACCTGTCGGACGCGATGGCCCTGGGCAAGCGCTGGACCAACGTCAACTGGGAGACCGGCGCCCTGATCACCGATCCCGAAGAGCTGGCTGCCGCCAATGCCGCGACGAGCATGTGGTCGCCCTACATGCCGCAGACGGTCGTTCACAGCTGGCTGCTGGAGGATGCTTCTTACCTGCGCCTTTCGTCGCTGACGGTGGGCTATACGCTCCCCGCAAGCTGGACGCGCAAGGTACGCATCAGCAAGGTGCGTCTCTATGCGACCGGAACCAACCTCTTCTGCTGGACGCCGTACAGCGGCTTCGATCCCGAGGTCGACACGCGCCGCGCGACGCCCATGACCCCCAACGTCGACTACTCGGCCTATCCGAAGAGCCGTTCGTGGGTTTTCGGTGCGAACATCAGCTTCTAACCTTTAACCGACAGAAACCAATTCAACGATGAAAAAGTTAATCTATATCCTTGCCTGCGCCGGCCTGCTGGCCGCCTCGTGCGGCGAAGACCTGCTGGATACCCGTTCGTCTTCCTCGTCCGATTCGGCGACCATGTTCTCGAACGAGACCTATGCCGAGGCGGCTATCATGAATATCTACCGCCAGTTCGGCGTCGATAAGTCCTATCGCAACCGCTGGCTGGTTTATTACGGAGTCAATACCGATACGGAGTGGTACGTCGGTGCGTCGCCTGACAAACCCACCGATACGAAGACGCTGATTTATACCTATAACCCTTCGTACGACGATGCGAACAGCCAGCTCAACGAGAGCAACGGCCAGTTTGCGCTGGCTTACACCGCTATCGAGAATGCGAACCTCGCCATCGCGGGCCTGCGCAAGTACGGCAACGTCGAGAGCAATGCCGGGATGCGCTACCTGCTGGGTGAAGCATTGGTGCTGCGCGCGCTCTTCTACTACGACCTGATCAAGGCCTGGGGCGACGTTCCCGCGCGTTTCCAGCCGATCGGCGAAACGGGCGATGTTGTAAAGCCCAAGAGCGACCGCGACGTGATCTACCAGCAGATTATCGGCGACCTGGAAGAGGCTGTGAACTATGTTTACTGGCCCAACGAGTCCGGTAAGACGGGCCTGACGACCCGCGTTAACAAGGCTTTCGCCTACGGTCTGCTGGCCCGTGTGTGCCTCTCGGCCGCCGGGTATTCGCAGCGCCCCGACGAAGGGCAGATCGGCACGGGCAATGTCGGGCAGAACCGTCGCAGCAAACTCACCGAAAGCGGCCAGGTGTGGGGCGACAACGCCCTTTACAAAACGGCGCTCGACGCCTGCAAGGAGGTCATTGCCAAGGAGAATGCCTGTGTAGGGCTGGAAGGCAGTTTCGAGGAGATATGGCGCGACATGATGAAGCGCGAAGTCGCCGCCGGAGGCGAGACGCTTTTCGTGATTCCCTTCGCCGACAACCGCGGCCAGTGGATGAACAATTATGCCGTGAAACACTACACGGCGGATAAATACTGCGGCAAGGCCAATGCCGGCGGTACGATCGGCCCGGTTCCGACGTTCTTCTACGAGTTTGACAAGAACGACCGCCGCCGCGACATCTCGTGCGTTCCCTACCGCTGGAATTCCGGCAAGCAGGAGTTGGAGAACATTCAGAAATGGTACAGCGGCAAATACCGCTACGAATGGATGAACGAGGTCATCTCGGGCAACGACTGCGGCATCAAGCCGATCGTCATGCGCTATGCCGACGTGCTGCTGATGGCCGCCGAAGCCGCCAACGAACTCAACGACATCGACTATGCCAAGGTGCAGTTGCGCAAGGTCCGCTACCGCGCTTTCAAATCCAACGATGCGGTCGATACCTACCTCGCTTCGATCGGTTCGAAGGACGCGATGTTCAAGGCCATCTACAGGGAGCGCATGCTCGAATTCAACTGCGAGCAGGTTCGCAAGCAGGACCTGATCCGCTGGGGGCTGCTCAAGAAGTCGCTCGACGACACGAAGGCCAAGATGAAGGCCATGCTCGACCATATGTCGTACACGTCGGAGTTGACGGGCAAAACCTATGAATTCGACCTTATCGGCTCGAAGGTCTACTACAAGTACGACGCCGACGGCGAGACGATTCAGCTTCACGGACTGGATGTCGGCGAGGCCGGCGATCCCGAGGGCACGGGCTGGACGCTCTTCACCTCGAAGAAGACCGACGGCACGACCGAGGAGGAGTATATCAAGAGCGGCACGACCGCCACGGCACGTATCGACATGATCTACCAGTACGATCCCGATGTGCACATGTTCTGGCCGATGTTCAAACAGTCGATCACGACCAACGGACAACTGGTCAACGACTATGGTTATCCGATGCAATAGCGCCCCGAATTGGAAACAAACAAGAAAACGCATGAAAACGATCATCAATAAATTCCTTCTGCTCGTGATGCTCTTCGCCGGATCGGCGGCGCTTCACAGCTGTTCGGACCCCGACGGGATTCTCGACGACATCACCTACGGCCGCGAGTTCTCCCCGCTGAATTTCACCCATACGTTGTCCAACAATGTCAACGTAACCTTCTCATGGACGGTCATGACCGGAATCGCCGATTACACGCTGACGCTCTCCTATACCGACGGCGAGGGCGGCGTTTACGACCAGGTCGACCTGATCGCCCCGCTCGACGGCGACGGCAACACCGTCAAGACGATGGAATATTCGTTCAGGGAACTGCCCGGCAACCGCGAGTGGATCGCCGAACTGGTCGCCGTGTCGCAGCGTGCGGGCGTTGCCGATTCGAAAGCCGCGACCTGCACGTTCGCAACGGGCGTCGAGAATCTCTTCCTGAACGACGGCAAGATGGGTGACGACGATGTGACGGCCACGACGGCCCTGCTGCGCTGGGTTGCCGGTTCGAACGTCACGCACCTGAACGTCACGCCCGACGTGGGCCTGCTCAAACTGACATCTGCCCAAATCGCCGCCGGTGAGTACCAGTTGACCGATCTCGTCACGGGTACTTCCTACACGGTCGAGCTGCTCCGCGACGAGGCTGTACGCGGTACGGTGTCGTTCGTCGCTTCGGATAAGATCGACGTGGATGTGGTCGACAAGACCGCAACGACGGTTACCCTCGCCTGGGGCGCCGAGCAGCAGGTTACGAGCCTCGTGCTGAAGGGCGGCGACGACGAACGCAACGTCACGCTGACCGATGCCCAGATTGCCGCGCATACCTATACGTTCGAAGGCCTCAAGGCGCAGACCGAGTACGCGGTTTCGGTCTATATCGCCGGCGTCGAGTCGGGCAACCTGGTCGTTACGACCCTGGGACAGTCCACTTTCTGGGACTTCACCGACGCCTCGAAGTGGCCGGTCGTGAACTGGGAATCGGTTCAGACCATCGACGGGCTCACGATTCTGGCCACTTCTTCGGGTAAAAACGTCCAGGTGAGCGCCGATGCCGACTACGGCTACAACTACCTCGACCTGCGCGGCAAGTCGACCGTCAAGACGGGCGAGGCTCCCACCGAACGCGCTTTGCAGTTCTCCGTCGTGGGCGAAGGCGTGATTGCCATCGACTGCTACGCCAATGGCTCGGGACGTAACTTCTACGCTTATGTCGATGCACTGGGCAAGAGCTTCGGACCCTTCGAGGCTCCCACGGCCGACAACCGCGGCAAGGTCTACATTCCCTGTCCGGGCATCCCGGCAGCGGCCAAGGTTTCGATCTGGACCGATGCGACGATCAACCATATTTACAGCATCGGCTGGTATGAGGGAACCGAGGCTCCGGGGCAGAACGCCACGTCGCTCGATGCTCCCGTGGTGACGGCCGATCCCGCCGAGGTAACCAAGGGCGACAACGCTCCCGTGACCTTCTCGTGGGCCGCTGTTCCCAACGCTTCGGCCTACACCTATCGTCTCGCGCTGACAACGCTTGTCGGCGAGACCGAGGAGGTCGTACGCCTCTCGGAGACTGTTTCGACGACCGAGATGACCGTTCCGGCCGCCACCGTTGCCAAACTCAAGCCCGGAACCTACACGATTTCCGTGACTGCGGCCGCCATTTCCGACTACCTCTACAAGCCCTCGCCGGCAGGCAGCGCCACGCTGACGGTCAACGACACCAAGCTGGCGACTCCCGTCGTGACGCTCGATCCCGCGAAGGTTACCGTGGGCGCTTCGTCTGCCGTAACGGCTTCGTGGGCGGCAGTCGACGGTGCGGCTTCGTATGCCGTCACCTTCAATGGCGGCACTTCCGAGACGGTGAATGCAGCCTCCTACACGATCTCCGCCGCAACGGTCGCTGCGCTTGCCGTGGGCGAGTATACGATTTCGGTGGTCGCCAATCCCGCCGACGCTTCGGCGCAGGCTTCCGATGCCGGTACGGCCAAACTGACCGTCGCCGACGCTTCGACTCCGGGCGGGGGAACCTATACGTGGAATTTCACCGATGCGGCATTCGACAGCTATTATGCTGCTATCGGCACGACGGACAACAAAGACTACGTAGGAACCTGGGACGGACTGACGATCACCGCAGGCGGCAGCTCGATCAAGGGCGGCAGTTCTTCGGTGGGCCGATATATTCAGGCCGGCGGCAAAGGCACTGCTACGAGCCGCTGTTTCTCGTTCTCGGCTCCTTCGTCGGGTAAACTGACCGTCGTGGCTTCGAACACGGGCAGTACCGAGGATATGACGCGCAATGTCACGGTACTGGTCAACGGCGCAACCCAGGATTTCCCCGCGGGTTCGGTCAGCACCTCGCCGACCACCTGCGAGTTCGATATCGACATCACGGCCGAAACGACCGTCACGATCTATCCTACGGGTAACGGACTGCGTTTTTACAGCATCGAATATACCTATGGCGGCGGATCGACTCCCGGCGGATCGGGAACCGACTACACGATGACCCTCTCGGCTGCGGCAGGTGTCCTTTCGTCCAACATTTCGGGACTGCCGGCCAGTTGGGGAGACAACACGTGGACGGCAACCGACGATACGGGCGCCAGCACGATTACCTTCACCGGTAATATCTATTACAGCAACAGCGCTACGAAGAATATCGTGTGGTATTTCAACAAGGGCAAGGCGGAAACGCATGTCGCGGCTTCGGGACTGGGTAAAATCCGTAAGATCACGATCAACCCGAATTCGGCCCGCAAGCCCGAACTGCTGACGTGTACCTACGGAACCTCTGCGACGGTTCTGGCCGCCACGGAACCGACCGGAACGAATTCCTCCACAATCACCTTCGATTTCGCTTCGGCAGGAATCGACTCGGACGATTTCCGGATCGACTTTACGGACACCGCTACGAATATCGAAGTCGGCTCGGTAGTGATCGAATACACCAAATAGCCGGAGGCTTTGCAGGAAAGGGGCGCGGATTATTCCGCGCCCCTTTTTTGTCGTTTGACCGTTCCGGAACCAGATTTGCAGGGTCGCATTGTGAAAAGTAAATGGATTTTTGTACCTTTGCCGAATATAGACTTCGGCTTGGATAGGCGCTCCTATGGCATGGCTAAAGATACCGCCCTGCCTTCGGGCTGCACGATCTTAGGTTTGAAATTTTGCACATAATGGCAGAAAACGAAAAAGACATACTGGAAAATATCGGAGAGCAGGAGTACAAGTACGGCTTTACGACGGACATCGAAACCGAAACCATCGGCAAGGGCCTCTCGGAAGATGTCGTGCGGCTGATCTCCGCCAAAAAGGGCGAGCCGGAGTGGATGACCGAGCGGCGCGTGGCGGCTTACCGCCACTGGCTGACGCTGGAGCCCCCGACGTGGGCCCACCTGACGATCCCCCCGATCGACTTTCAGGAGATCATCTACTATGCGGCCCCAAAGTCCAAAAAACAACTGAACTCGATGGACGAGGTGGACCCCGAACTGAAACGCACCTTCGACAAGCTGGGCATTCCGCTCGAAGAGCAGATGGCGCTGGCGGGCGTCGCCGTCGATGCGGTGATGGACTCCGTGTCGGTGAAGACCACCTTCAAGGAGGTGCTGGCCGAAAAGGGTATCCTCTTCTGTTCGATCTCCGAGGCGTTGCGCGACTTCCCCGAACTGGTGAAAAAGTACCTTGGCAGCGTGGTTCCCTATACCGACAACTTCTATGCAGCGCTGAACGCCGCGGTTTTTTCCGACGGTTCGTTCTGCTACATCCCCAAAGGGGTGCATTGCCCGATGGAGCTGTCGACCTACTTCCGCATCAACGCCGCCGGTACGGGGCAGTTCGAACGCACGCTGATCGTGGCCGACGAGGGTTCCTACGTGAGTTATCTCGAAGGGTGCACCGCGCCGCAGCGCGACGAAAACCAGTTGCATGCCGCCGTGGTCGAGATCGTCGTCGAGAAGGATGCGGAGGTGAAGTATTCCACCGTCCAAAACTGGTATCCCGGCGACAAGCAGGGGCGGGGAGGCATTTATAACTTCGTCACCAAACGCGGTTTTTGCCGCGAGAACGCCCGCCTGTCGTGGACGCAGGTCGAGACCGGGTCGGCGATCACGTGGAAATACCCTAGTTGCATACTTGCAGGCGACAATGCCGTGGGTGAATTCTATTCGGTGGCTATGACCAACAATTTCCAGCAGGCCGACACGGGTACGAAGATGATCCACATCGGCCGCAACACCCGCAGCCGCATCGTTTCGAAGGGTATCTCCGCAGGCCGGAGCCAGAACTCCTACCGCGGCATGGTCCGTGTGGCGAAGGGGGCCGAGAACGCCCGCAACTATTCGCAGTGCGATTCGCTGCTGATCGGCGACAAGTGCGGGGCGCATACGTTCCCCGTGATCGATGTCCGCAACCGTACGGGCGTGGTGGAGCACGAGGCCACGACTTCGAAAATCTCCGACGACCAGCTTTTCTACTGCAACCAGCGCGGCCTTTCGACCGAAGATGCCGTGGGGCTGATCGTCAACGGTTATGCCCGTGAGGTGTTGTCGAAACTGCCGATGGAGTTTGCCGTCGAGGCCCAGAAGCTGCTGGCCTTGCAGTTGGAAGGAAGTGTAGGATAATAAAAGAAAAAAGATATGTTAAAGGTACGTAATTTACACGCTTCGGTCGACGGCAAGGAGATTCTCCGGGGCATCGACCTCGAAGTCAAGGCCGGCGAGGTGCATGCCATCATGGGCCCCAACGGCTCGGGCAAGTCGACGCTGGCTTCGGTGCTGGCGGGCAATGAAAAATTTACCGTCACGGAAGGTTCGGCTGAATTCATGGGTCACGACCTGCTGTCGATGCCGATCGAGGACCGTGCGCGCCTGGGCCTGTTCCTGGGTTTCCAGTACCCGGTCGAGATTCCGGGTGTCACGATGGCCAATTTCATGAAGCTGGCCGTCAACGAGCAGCGTAAGTTCCGCGGCGAAGAACCGCTGACCGCTGCCGAGTTCCTGAAGCTGATGCGCGAGAAGAGCGCCGTGGTGGAGCTCTCGTCGAAACTCACTTCGCGGGCCGTGAACGAAGGGTTCTCGGGCGGCGAGAAGAAGAAGAACGAGATTTTCCAGATGGCGATGCTCGACCCGAAACTGGCGGTCCTGGATGAGACCGATTCGGGCCTCGACATCGACGCCCTCAGGATCGTCGCTACGGGAGTGACCAAACTGCGCACGCCCCAGAACGCTACGGTGGTCATCACGCACTACCAGCGTCTGCTGGATTATATCGTGCCCGACGTGGTGCACGTGCTCTACAAGGGCCGCATCATTCATTCGGGCGACAAATCGCTGGCGCTCCGGCTCGAAAAGGACGGATACGACTGGCTGATCAACGAACACAAGGAGTAATGGAGACGATTCTCGACATAATCCGCCGGTTTCGTACGGCAGACGGCGAGGTGCTCCGGATCGCCGGGGTGGAGGCCGAACCGTTTGTGGCGGTCGATCCCCGGAAACTGCGGGTAGAAGCCGCGGCAGGCGCTTCGGCGCAGGTCGTCGTGCTGCACACTGCACCCGAAATGTCGGAACTCCGGGTGGAACTGGCCGAAGGAGCGCATCTGGAACTGACCGAATTATTCACGGCAGAGGCATTTGCCGAGGTGTACGTGACGCAGGCTGCGCACAGTCGCTGCCGCCTGACGACGGTGCAGTTGTCTAGCGCCAACGCGTCGTATAGGATCGATCTCGACGGTGCGGATGCCGAAAACGAACTGGGAGGCGTCTTCCTTGCCGCAAGCGAGGAGCACTGTGTGCTGAAACTGCACACGGCGCACAATGTTGCCGACTGCCGCAGTAATTCCTATGTCAAGGGTGTCGCCGGAGGCTGTGCCGTGGGCGAGTTCTGCGGAATGGTCTATGTGGCTCCCGATGCCCAGCGCACCGATGCCCGGCAGCAGAGCCGCAACATCCTGCTGAGCGAAACGGCCCGTATCACGACCCAGCCGCAGTTGGAAATCTATGCCGACGACGTGAAATGTTCGCACGGAGCGACGGTGGGGCAGATGGATGCGGAGGCTATCTTGTACATGCGCCAGCGCGGCCTGAGCGAGGCCCAGGCCCGGCGGTTGCAAATCGAAGGGTTCGTCGGCGACGTGGTCGTCCGCTGCGGCATCGAGCCGCTTTGCGGGGCGATCCTGGAACTGGCGTCGGCCAAAATGGAAAAATTATAGCGATGTTCGATGTCGAAAAAATACGCGGGGAGTTCCCGATCCTTTCCCGGGAGGTTTACGGCAAACCGCTGGTTTACCTCGACAGCGGGGCTACGGCGCAGAAACCGTTGTCGGTGATCGATACGGTCGATTGCCTCCACCGCGACCTGAATGCCAACATCCACCGTGGGGTACATCTCCTCTCGGAAGAGGCCACGGAGCAGTACGAAGCCGCCCGGGCGCGGATCGCCTCGTTTATCGGTGCGGCCGAAAAGGAGGAGATCGTCTTTACGGCGGGCGCTACGGCGTCGCTCAATACGGTGGCTTACGCCTGGGGCGGCGCCTTCGTCAAGGCCGGGGACAATATCGTTGTGAGCGAGATGGAGCACCACTCCAACATCGTTCCGTGGCAGATGCTGGCCGAACGCCAGGGCGCCGAAATCCGGGTGCTTCCGTTCGACGATGCCGGAGCGCTGCGCATGGACCTGCTGCCCGGGCTGATCGATGCGCGTACGCGTATCGTGGCCGTGACGCAGGCGTCGAATACGCTCGGCACGCGGCCCGACCTGCGGCCCGTTGTCGAAGCGGCGCATGCCGCCGGGGCGATCGTCGTGGTCGACGGCTGTCAGGGCGTGGTGCACGGCGGGGTCGATGTCCGGGAGATGGACTGTGACTTTTACGCCTTTTCGGGGCATAAACTCTACGGCCCGACGGGTATCGGCGTTCTCTACGGCAAGCGGGATTTGCTCGAAGCCATGCCGCCGTTTATGGGCGGCGGCGATATGGTCGATACGGTGACCTTTGCCAAGACCACCTATGCCCCCGTGCCGCTGAAATTCGAGGCTGGAACGGCTAATTTCGTCGGGGCGATCGGATTGGGCGAGGCGGTAAAATTCATGCAGCGATTCGACCCGGCGGAGATCGAGGCGCACGAAGAAGCGTTGCTGTGCCGCGCCACGGAGCGGCTGACAGCCGTCGAAGGACTCCGGATTTACGGGACCGCGCCCGGCAAATGCGCCATCGTATCGTTCAACGTCGAAGGTGTGCATCCCTACGATATGGGAATGATCCTCGACAAACTGGGCATTGCGGTCCGTACGGGCCAGCACTGCGCCGAACCCGTGATGGACCACTACGCTACGACCGGCATGTGCCGGGCTTCGTTTGCCCTGTATAATACGCTCTCCGAGGCGGATGCGCTGGCCGACGGGGTCGAACGTGCGGTGCGGATGCTGAGGTAATTAAAAATGAAAAATTAAAAATGAAAAATTAGGGATGTATAATTGAAAATTTGCATTACTCGATGTTGGATATGAGATGTAATTTTTATTTTTTCATTCTTAATTTTTAATTAATACACTACTACCTATGTTCATCGTACTCGAAGGATTGGACGGAGCGGGCAAATCGACCCAAATCCGTATGTTGCGCCAGTTGTTCGCCGAGCGGGGCGTGGAGAGCGAGTATATCCATTTTCCGCGTTTCGACGCACCGGTCTACGGCGAGTTGGTCGCCCGTTTCCTGCGTGGCGAGTTCGGCGGCGTAAACGAGGTCGATCCCTACTTGGTGGCATTGCTCTTTGCGGGCGACCGTGCCGCTGCCGGTCCGCAGATCCGCGCCTGGATCGCCGAAGGCAAAGCCGTGATCCTCGACCGTTACGTCTATTCGAACGTAGGTTTCCAGTGCGCCAAACTTCCGGCCGGGGAGCAGCGCGACCGCCTCGCGCAGTGGATCCTCGACCTGGAATTCGGTTACAACAACCTGCCGCGTCCCGACCTGTCGCTGTTCCTCGACGTGCCGTTCGCCTTTACCGAGCGTAAACTCACGGAGGTGCGCGAGGGCGACGACCGCGACTACCTGCAGGGCGGAAACGATATTCACGAGGGGGCCCTCGATCTGCAGCAGCGTGTGCGCGAAGTCTATTTGCAGGCTGCTGCGAAGGACGCTGCACTGCGTGTGGTCGATTGCAGCGACCCGTCGGGAGCAATGGATACCCCCGAACACAATTTCGATAAAATACGTGCGGCGCTGGCCCCGATACTCGATAAGCGATGAGAACGACCCGGGTATTTAAAATCATAGCCAACATCTGCCGGCTGATCCTGGCGTGCACGTTTATCCTTTCGGGCTTCACGAAGGTGATCGACCCGTGGGGCACGGCGCTGAAAGTCAACGAATACCTTTCGATCTACGGGATCGATTACCTGCAGCCTGCGGCGATGACCTTCTCGATATGGCTGTGCGGCGCGGAACTGATGATGGGCTGCATGCTGCTCTTCAAGGTCCGCATCCGCCTGATTTCGATCTTCGCCGTGTTGTCGATGCTTTTCTTTACACTGCTGACGCTGCTGAGCGCCACGCTTATCCCGGTCGAGGACTGCGGTTGTTTCGGCGAGGCTCTGAAACTCTCCCCGTGGGAGACTTTTGCCAAAAACGTCGTACTGCTGCCGATGGCTTTCGTGGTGTGGTGGCGCTACCGTCCCGACAAGATTTTCGCTTTCAAGCCGCTGGAGATCGTGCTGACCTGCACGTTCTTTTTCCTGGCGATGTACCTCGGCTATTACTGCTACATCCACCTGCCGCTGATCGACTTCCTGCCCTATAAGGTCGGGGTCAACATCCACGAGGCGATGCAGGCTCCCGTCGTCGAACCCGGCGAGTCGGAAACCGTGCTGATCTACCGCAACCGGGAGACGGGCAGGGAGCGGGAGTTCTCGCTCGAAGACACCGAATGGCAGGATGCCGAAAAGTGGGAGTGGGTCGATACCCGCACCACGAGCGAAGCGCCGGCCGTCAGGCCCCTCGTAAGCGAATTCGCCCTGCGCGATGCCGAAGGCGATGCGACGGAGGAGGTGATTACGATGCCGGGACGGGTTTATATGCTCTGTGTCACGGCTTTCGACCGCCTGTCGCGCCCCTGCGCCCGGCGCATGGCGCGGCTCGTGGAGCGTGCCCGTGAAGAGGGTGCACATGTGGTCTGCCTGACGCCCGATCCGCTCTATGGCGTTACGTGGCACGATTTCGGTACGGGGGAGGTGCGGTGTTACAACATCGACGCTTCGACGATGAAAACCATGCTTCGCGCGAATAACGGACTGGTCGTTCTGGACGAAGGAGTCATCTCGTCTAAAAAGAATTGTCGCGATATTCGTCCGTAGGGACTTCCTGCGGTTCGATGGTATGAAAGTTGACGCTGAGTTCTCAGTGTCAACTTTTTTCGTTTCGCCAGATCCGGGCCGCAATCCGGTTGCGGTGTTTGGCGAGCGCAGAAAAAGAAGAAAGAATTTCAACTTTTTTCGTATGCGAACAATCCTCATTTTATTCGTTGCCCTGCTTGCCGGGGCATGTTCCCGCAGAACGCCTGCTCCCGCGGTGGTACGCCCCGTGAAGGTTACGACGGCGGCAGGCGCGGGCCTTATCGACAAGGATTTCGCCGGTATGGCTACACCCGACGATGCTGTGAACCTCGCTTTTAAAGTTTCGGGGCAGGTCCTCGACGTTCCCGTTTCGCAGGGAGCGAGCGTGAAGAAGGGTACTCTGCTTGCGGAACTCGATCCCCGAGACATCGAATTGCAGGTCTCTGCGGCCCGTTCGGCTTTCGAAGAGGCCCGTTCGCAGCAGCAGCGCATGCAGCGCCTGCTGGAACACCAGGCCGTATCGCGGCAGGAGGCCGAAGCGGCCGCAACGCGTTATGCGCAGGCCAAATCGACCTATGAAAACTCCCTCGACCTGTTGAAGGATACGCGCCTGCTGGCGCCGTTTTCCGGGGTTATCGAACGCAAACTCGTCGATAATTTCGAACGGGTGCAGGCCGGACAGGCGATTCTCCGGCTGGTCAACCCCGTCACTACGACCGTTCAGTTTACCCTGCCTGAGACCGGGTTGGACCTGTTGCGGGACAGTACGACTCGTTTCACCGTCGAATTCGACAACTACCGCGGCGCGGCGATTCCGGCCCGCCTGAAGGAGTATGTCGAAACGTCGTCCGACGCCTCGGGATTCCCCGTGTCGCTGACCCTCGAAAACCCCGATCCGGCCCGTTACCGCATTTCGCCCGGCATGTCGTGTTCTATTACCATGCAGAGCGCCGATCCGGTTCCCGACGCCGTGTCGCTGCCCGTCTCGGCCGTATATGCCCCGGCGGAGGGCGGGACTTACGTCTGGGTGGTCGGAAAGGACGATCGCGTCATGCGCCGCGAAGTAAAACTCGGGGAGTTGTTCGGGAGTAATAGGGTGGTTATCGACAGCGGCCTTGCGCCCGGCGAACGGGTCGTGACGGCCGGCGTCTACCAGTTGCGCGAGGGAGAACAGGTGCGTATTATAAAATAAGGTTGCCATGAATCTACCCGAATATTCATTGCGCAGCGCCAAGGTAATCTATTTCTTTCTCTTCGTGTTGCTGGCGGGAGGGGCCCTGGGCTTCGTCACGCTGGGCAAGAAAGAGGATTCGGTCTTCGTCATCAAGAGCGCGTCGCTCGTCTGTTCTTATCCGGGAGCTACGCCGCAGGAGGTCGAAGAACTGATTACCGAACCGATCGAACGCGAGGTGCAGTCGATGCGCCGCGTACACAAAATCACCTCGGAGTCCTACTACGGACTTTCGAAAATACAGGTCGAACTGGACCCGGCTACTCCCGCTGCCGAAATTCCCCAGATGTGGGACGAGCTGCGCCGCAAGGTGCTCAATGTCCAGCCGCGCCTGCCGGCGGGGGCTTCCCCGGTCACCGTCGCCGACGATTTCGGCGACGTTTACGGCATCTACTACGGGCTTTCGATCGACGACGGGTTCACCTGGTCGGAACTGCGCGACTGGGCCCAGCGGCTCAAAACGGCGCTCGTGACGGTCGACGGCGTGCAGAAGGTGACGCTCTATGGCGAGCAGACACCCGTGGTGAACGTCTACGTCAGCCTGGCCACGCTGGCCAACTTCGCCATCCGGCCCGAGACGATCGTCGCGACCATCAGCCAGCAGAACACCATCGTCAACAGCGGTGAAAAACAGGCCGGGAAACTCCAGATACAGATACTCGAAGACGGGACCTATAAGAACCTCGACGACCTTTCGAACCAGTTGCTGATCTCTTCGTCGGGCAAACAGTACCGGTTGGGCGACATCGCCCGCGTGGAGCGGGGATACGCCGAGCCGCCGCAGACGATGATGCGCGTCGACGGCCGCCGCGCCGTGGGTATCGGCATCTCGACCGAAGGCGGTGTCGACGTGGTGAAGACCGGTGCGAAGATCGACGCCCTGCTCGCGTCGCTCACGCGCCAGATGCCCGTGGGCATGGACCTGACAGTGCTATATCCCGAAAACCGCATTGCCAAGGAGGCCAACTCCACGTTTATCCTCAACCTGGCCGAGTCGGTGGGTATCGTCATCCTGATCATCATGCTCGTCATGGGCTTCCGCGCCGGGGTGCTGATCGGCAGTTCGCTCCTGTTCTCGATCGGCGGCACGCTGCTGCTGATGCAGTTCCTGGGCGAAGGGCTGAACCGCACGTCGCTCGCGGGATTCATCATCGCCATGGGCATGCTCGTCGATAATGCCATCGTCGTCACCGATAATGCACAACAGGCCATGCTGCGGGGCGTGGCACGCCGCAGCGCCGTCGTCGACGGAGCCAACGCCCCGCGGTGGAGCCTGCTCGGGGCCACGCTGATCGCCATATTCTCGTTCCTGCCGCTGTACCTCGCCCCTTCGTCGGTGGCCGAGATGGTCAAGCCGCTGTTCGTCGTGCTGGCCCTCTCACTGCTGCTGAGCTGGGTGCTGGCCCTGACGCAGACGCCGCTGTTCGGCGATTTCATGCTGCGTGTGAAACCCATCGACCGCGATCCTTACGACACGCGCTTCTACCGGGCCTTCGATCGTTTTCTGGCCTTGATGCTGCGGTGGCGGTGGGCTGTTGTGGCGACGGTCGTAGGGCTGTTCGCCTTGTCGCTGGGCATTATGGGCCTGATGCCCCAGAATTTCTTTCCGTCGCTCGACAAACCGTATTTCCGGGCCGATGTGTTGCTGCCCGAAGGGTACAATATCCGCGACACGGAGCGCAACCTCGTCGTGATGGAAGAGTGGCTTCGGGCGCAGCCCGAAGTGAAGACCGTTTCGATGACGCTCGGTTCCACGCCGCCGCGTTACTATCTGGCCAGCAGCAGTATTTCGATGCGGCCCAATTTCGGGAATATCCTTGTCGAACTGCACGACAAGCGGCACACCGGGGCTGTCGAGGAGCGTTTCAACGCCTATGTTACGGCGAACTTCCCCGACGTGTGGCTGCGTTCGTCGCTTTTCAAACTTTCACCCGTGCCCGATGCGGCCATCGAGTTCGGATTTATCGGCGACAACGCCGATACGCTGCGCCGCCTGGCGGCGCGGGCCGAGCAGGTGATGTGGCGCACGCCCGGGGCGGTGAACGTACGCAACGGCTGGGGCAACCGCGTGCCGATGTGGCAGCCGGTCTATTCGCAGATGAAGGGCCAGCGCATCGGCATCACCCGCAGCCAGATGGCCCGCGGCATTACCATTGCCACGCAGGGCTATAACCTGGGCGAATACCGCGAGGGCGACCAGTTTATGCCGATTCTGCTGAAGGACGAGAATATCGGAACCTACAACCTGACCAATTTGCAGGCCCTGCCGATTTTCAACCCTTCGGGCAAGGTCTTTTCGATCGAGCAGGCGACCGACGGCTTCCGGTTCGATTTCCGGGCCGGGGTGATCAAGCGGTTCAACCGCCAGCGGGTGATGAAAGCACAGTGCGACCCGGGCCGCGGAGTCAATACGATGCAGCTTTTCGCTGCGCTGAGGGATTCGGTGGAACGCGCCGTCGTGCTGCCCGAGGGTTACTCGATGAAGGTTTTCGGCGAACAGGAGAGCCAGCAGGAGTCCAACGAAGCGCTGGCCAAGTACATGCCGCTGACGCTGGTGCTCATCCTGATCGTCCTGCTGCTGCTGTTCCGCAACTACCGTGAACCGGTCGTGATCCTGCTGATGATTCCGCTGATCTTTATCGGCGTGGTGCTGGGACTGGCCGTGACGGGCAAGATATTCAATTTCTTCTCCCTGCTGGGACTGCTCGGACTGGTGGGTATGAACATCAAGAACGCCGTGGTGCTCGTCGAGCAGATCGGCGTGCTGCGTGCCGCGGGCAAGGACCCCTACGAAGCCCTGACATCGGCCACGCGCAGCCGTATCGTCCCCGTGGCGATGGCCTCGGGAACGACTATCCTGGGCATGCTGCCGCTGTTGTTCGACTCGATGTTCGGGGCGATGGCCGCCACGATCATGGGCGGACTGCTGGTGGCCACGCTGCTGACGGTCTGCGTCCTGCCGGTGGTCTATGCCCTGTTTTATAATATTCGCAAACCATGAGAAAAATCGTTTCGATATTCGCTTTGTGCCTCTGTGTGCCGGCGCTGGGACAGACTTCGCTTACCGACTACCGCACGGCCGTCGCCGATTACAGTTGGCAACTGAAGATCGCCGCCTCGAAGCGGGATGCAGCGGCAGAGACAGTGGGGCAGGCCCGTACGGGTTATCTGCCGCGGTTGTCGATGGATGGCAGTTTTACGGCTACGCTGCGCCATTTCGACGGCATCGAGCACTGGACGTTCAGCCTGCTGCCGCAGTTGGTGCAGACCGTTTACGGCGGCGGCGCGGTGCGGGCTGCCGCCGAGCAGGCCGAACTGGGTTACGACATCGCGCTGTGCGACGAGGAATTTTCGCGCCTCGACGTGCGTTACGCCGCCGACTATGCCTACTGGAACCTCTCGGCCGTGGAACTCTACGCCGCTTCGATGCGTCAGTACGTTGCGATCATCCGTTCGCTCAAGGAGGTCGTAGACCGCCGCTTCTCCGAAGGTTACATCGCCAAAGGCGACGTGCTGATGATCGACGCCCGGTTGAGCGAAGCCGAATATTCGCTCGTGAGCGCCGAACAGAACTACCAGGTGGCGCTCCACAATTTCAACATTCTCCGCGGAACCGATGCCGCGCTCGGCGTACGCCTCGTCCAGGGTATCCGCGATTCGCTGCCGATGCCCGGGCGGGTGGTGGCGGCCGAGGCGCTGGAACGGCGTCCCGACTATGCCGCCGCGCAACTGCGCTCGGCGCAGGCCGAGGCGGGGATCAAGGCTGTCCGCGCGCCGTTCAATCCCCAGTTGAGCGTCGGGGTAGGCGGCATGTGGCAGCCCTATTATCCCAACAGTACGGGTGCGACTTATGTCGACGGATCGGCTTTCGTGAAGCTCTCCGTGCCGATTTTCCATTGGGGCGAACGCCGCCGGGCCGTGGGGGCTGCGCGTGCCGTGCAGCAGCAACAGGAGTGGAACGCCGCGCTCATGCACGACGACATCGTACGGCAGGAGATGAACGGCTGGACAGCCATCGTACAGAGCCGTGCGCAGGTCGATGCTTCGGAGCAGAACCTCCGCATCGCGGGCGAGAACCTCGAAATCAGCACTTACTCCTACGGTGAAGGCATGGCGACCATCCTGGATGTATTGCAGGCCCAGTTGAGTTGGATTCAGTTGTACTCCAACGCCATCCGGGCGCACTACAATTACGCCGTCGCCGTGTCGGATTACCAGCGCATTACGGCGCAGTAAAAAAAGAGCCGGGATTGTTCCCGGCTCTTTTTATTGCTTTTCAGTGCTTTTACGCTTTTGCAGGTTCGGTGCTGACTACGGCGATTTCCTGCGATACGGGCGCAATTTTGCGCAGCATCTGCACCATGCCGCAGTATTTCTCATGCGTCAGTTCGGCTGCGCGGCTGACCTTCGCCTGGTTGTCTTCGGTATCGCACTCGATGTTGTAAACCACATGGAACGAGCGGTATACGCTTTCCGATTGAATCTTCTCGGTAGATAAATCGCCCGAGTAGCTGATTTCGAGGCGCTTGGGCGTGATGCGCTCTTTCTGCATGATCATCAGCGCCGTCTGGCCCGAACACTGGGCGGCGGCGTAGAGCAGCAGCTTCTTGGGGTTCATCGCCTCGCACCCGGAGCCGCCTTCGACCTGGAATTTTCCATCCACGGTCATTTGCAAAGTTACTTTTTCGATCATAAGTCTCGGAATTTTTGTTGAACGACAGATGAGAGGCAAATTCCGTACCTTTTCCGTACAGCGGTTCAGGATACGGCTTCAGCTTCGGGCTGTGGCTGGCGTAACGGGTGGCGGAGCGTGAAGCGCGTTCCCTGGCCCGGCCGGGAGGTTACGGAGATGCTTCCGCCCAGGCTTTCGGCGATGGTGCGGCAGATCGAAAGGCCCAGTCCTACGCCTTTTACAAAACTGTCCGCCTTGTAGAACCGGTCGAAAATCCGTTCGAGGTGTTCTTCTTCGATCCCGCGGCCCGTGTCGTTTACGAACAATTCGGCCGTAGTGCCGTTCCCGCAGGTACGGCAGCCGAATGTGATGCTGCCTTTGTCGGTGAATTTTACGGCGTTGTTGATCAGGTTGTTGATCACCTGTTTGAGCCTCTCGGCGTCGGTGTCGATGCGGATATCCTCATCGGGAAGTTCGAGCCGCAGTTCGACGCCGGGCCTCATGTTCAGCTTCTGGGCCTGGTAGATGTCGGTCAGGAGCGCCGTTACCGAGAAGTCGGCGAAGTTGAACTCCATGGTGTTGGATTCGATCTTCGAGAGGTCGAGGATGTCTGAAATCAGGCGCAGCAGTTGTTCGCCGTTGGTGGTGATCAGGCGGCTGTACTCCTTTTTCTCATCTTCGTCCGACGGGTATTCCTCGTTGGTCAGCAGGTTGGCAAATCCGATGATGGCGTTGAGCGGCGTACGGATTTCGTGACTCATGTTGGCCAGGAACATACTTTTTAGCCGGTCGCTTTCGCGCGCCCTGTCGCGTGCTTCGATCAGGGTGTTTTCGATGGTTTTGTGGCTCTGGATGCTCTGGCAGATTCCGACCACGCGGCAGGGCGAACCGTCGTCGCTCCGGCCCAGGTAGACCGATTGGGTTTCGAACCACTCCCACTCTCCGTCGCCGCGCCGCAGGCGGTAGCTGTACCACTTGTCGTCGAGGGCGCCCGAAAGCTGCCGGGTGAATGCATCCAGCAGCATTGCCCGGTCATCGGGGTGCACGAATCCGAAAAACGTTTCGGCGCTTATCGTGTCGGCCGTGTCGGCGATTCCCAGATGCCTGAACCAGCGTGCGTCGATGGTCATTTTGTTGTCGTCGGGGTCGAAGAACCACGGAAAAATCCGGGTCTGCGCCAGTGCCATGTCGAGCACGAACCGGCGGGTTATCTCTTCTCCGATGTTGCGGAACAGGAACTGTACGCGGTGCAGCCGCCCGCGATCGTCGTATCGGCCGATGAAACGGCCCTGGATGTAGAATTTCAGGTCGGAATCGCAGCGGCGGAGGGTGGTCCATTCGGGCAGGTCGCCGGGATCGTCATGTCGCCGGAGCCGGTCGAAAATCTCAGGTATGAGGTCCTGTTTGCCGTGGCAGACCGAGAACAGGCCGGAAATGCTTAGAGGGATTTCCCCCCCCCTCCGATACACAGGTCCCTGCGGGCCCGGTCGTTAATTTCAAGTATTTTGCCGTCGGGAGTCGCCGAGACCGACGCGATCGACAGCAGACTCAGGGTATCTTTCCCGGAAGGCATGGCGCAGTCTGTCCCGGAAGACGCTGTGGTTCGGTGTCGGAAGAAATGAAAATTCATTGGACGCATGTTTGGACGTGCTAAGTTAGCGATTTATATCGGAATACAGCGTTTATGTCTTTGTATTTTTCAAATGAAATATAAAATGGGCCATATTTGCTATTATCGGCGAAAGGGTATATTTTTTATGGGCAAAAATTCGTATATTTGCCCGTCTATTAGAGAATATGTGCGTATGCGAAAATTCCGGATTGTATTGCTGACCTTCGCCTTTGCGGCGTGTGCTTTCGGGGCGCAGGCCGCCGGGCCTGAAATAGAGACACTCGCAGGCCGCGCCCGTGACCTGTTCGATTACGGCCGCTGGAGCGACGCCCGGCAGGAATTCCTGCGTGTCAGGGCTGCGCTGACCCCGTCGGACCGCCTGCTGGCCCAGGAGGTCGAATTTTACCTGGCCGCCTGCGCCGTGGAATTGGGAAGCCCCGATGCCGAAGGGGCGCTGCGGACATTCTCGGATCGTTATCCCGAATCGGTCTATGCCAACGACGTGCGTTTCGCTCTCGGCTCGTTCTACTGCGCTGCGGGGAACATGAAGAAGGCCCGCGAGGCTTTCGAAAAGACCGAATACAAGGCGCTGAGCGCATCGCGCCGGGAACAATACGATATCCGCATGGGTTACGTCGAGTTTGCGGAGGAAGATTATCCGAAAGCTTACGGTTATTTCGACCGCATCGGCAGCCGCAGCGAATATGCGGACCATGCGTGCTACTACAAAGCTTATATCGATTACGCCGAGGGGCGTTACGGCCGTGCGAAGCAGGGCTTCACGGCGCTCGCGCGCAGCGACGCCTATCGCGACGTGGTTCCTTATTACCTCCTGCAGATCGAGTTCCGCGAGGGCAACTACCGCTATGTGGTCGAAAACGGCGAAGCGCTGGCCCGCCGGGCCGTTCCCGAACGGCGCGCCGAACTGGAACGCGTGATAGCCGAGTCGTGGTTCCACCTCGAAGATTACAACAAGACCCTCGACCACCTGGCGGCCTTCAAGGCTGCCGGCGGTGAAATGGACCGCGACGCGAGCTACCTGATGGGTTTCTCGCTCTACCGTACGGCCCGTTATCCCGAGGCTGCGGAGTGGCTGCGTAAGGCGTGCGGCGCCGAAGACGCGCTGACGCAGAACGCCTCCTACCACCTGGCCGACTGTTACCTGCGCGCCGGGGACAAGGAGTCGGCGATGCAGGCTTTTGCAATGGCTTCGGACGAGTCGCTCGATGCGGCGATTGCCGAGGATGCGTTGTTCAACTACGCCAAACTGCAATACGAGTTGGGCGGCGGCGCTTTCAACGGGGCTATCAACGTGCTGATGCGTTACATCGACCGTTATCCCTCGTCGCCGCGCGTCGGGGAGGCCCGCACGCTGCTGATTGCCGCCTACTACAACTCCCGCGACTACGATGCTGCCTACCGGGCCATCAAACAGATGCCTACGGGGGATGCCGACATCCGCGCGGCATTGCAGAAGATTACCTATTTCCGTGGACTGGAGGCTTACAAGGCGGGCGACATGCCGTCTGCACAGCGTTACCTCGCGGAATCCGCTGCGGTGAACGTCAGTCCCAAATACACGGCCCTGAATTCTTTCTGGCAGGGTGAGATCGCCTTTGCACAGGGCGACTATCCGGTGGCCGCCGCCAAATATAACGCCTACCTGAAGCGTGCGCCCCGCACCGAGCGGGAGTACGCGATGGCGTGGTACAACCTCGGTTACTGCGCTTTCGACCGCAACGACCTCCAGCAGGCGCAAAGTTCGTTCGACAAGTTCCTCTCCGCGTATCCGGCGCGCGACCGCTACCGGGCCGACGCCTACAACCGGTTGGGCGACGTGGCCTATTCCGACCGTCGTTTCGAGGCGGCCGTGGGGGAGTACGACAAGGCGATCGCCCTGGGGACCCCCGAACAGCAGTATGCCCGTTACAAGCGGGCCGTGACGCTCGGTATCCTGGGCCGTACGGACCAGAAACAGCAGGCCCTGCGGCAGATCATCGCTTCGGGCGGCGACTATGCCGATGAAGCTTCCTATGAACTGGGCCGCAGTTTCATCGCACAGGAGAAGTATGCCGAAGGCGCCGCGCAGCTCGAAAAGTTCGTGGCGGCCTATCCCTCCTCGCCGCGTTACACACAGGCGTTGTCTGACCTCGGACTGGCTTACCTGAACCTCGGCGACAAGCAAAAATCGCTCAAATACTACGATATGGTGGTCGGGGTATCGCCCCAATCCTCCGAAGCCAAGGGGGCGATGCAGTCGATCCGCGAGATTTACGTTTCGCAGGGTGATGCCGACGCTTATTTCGACTATGCCGCCAAAGCCGGTGTGGAGAGCGACCTGACGGCCCTTTCACGCGACTCGCTGTCGTTCGCCGCGGCACAGAAGCTTTACCTCGACGGACATCGGGATGCCGCCGCGAAGTCGCTGCGCAGCTATGTGAAGAGCTACCCGAAGGGCTATTACATGACCGATGCCCTCTACTACCTGAGCGACTGTTACCTCCGTTCGGGCGAGCGCGAGGAGGCTATCGAAGCGCTCACGGCGCTGGCCGGCCAGGGTACGACCCAGTACACGGTCGCCGTGCTGGAGAAACTCGCCGAAATGACCTATGCCGACAAACGCTGGGAGGAGGCCGCTTCAGCTTACCGCAGGCTTTACGACGCGGCGCCGACCATCACGGGCCGCGAAGATGCCATGAAGGGGTATGTGCGTGCCACGGTGGCTGGTGGCGACGGGACGAAAATCGCCGAAATGGCCGCCGATGTCTGCGGCCATGCCGATGCGGGAGCCGTGGCGCTCCGTGAAGCGAAATACGCCTGGGCCGGGCAGTTGCGCGCAGAAGGCCGTCGCGACGAAGCGGTGAAACTCTACAAGGAACTGGCCAAGGACGTGCGGACCAAAGAGGGTTCCGAGGCTGCCTATTACGTGATCGAATCCACGTTCGAGGGCGGCGACATGAACAAGACCGAAAAGGAGGTCTTCGCCTTCTCGGAGCGGGAACCGCAGGCCTACTGGCTGGCCAAAGCCTTTATCCTGCTGGGCGACGTGTATGTGAAGAAAGGGGATAATTTCCAAGCCCGGGCAACGTGGCAGAGTGTCGCCGACGGATATTCGCCTGCCGACGACGGCATCGTGGACGAAGCGAAGGCGCGAATCGCAAAACTCAACTGACGATGAAGAAGATTCTGATAGCGGCCGCCTTCGCGGCGGTGCTGCCGCAACTGGCTGCGGCGCAGGTCGAAAAACAGGTCGAGGTGACCAAAGCCTATGTTCCGAAGGTGGAGAGCGCCTCGAAACTGGCCGTCGAGCCCGACATGACCGATACGGCGCGCATGCGCCCTGAAATAGATTACACCATTACGCCGCTGTCGCTGCGGACGACGCTTTCGACGCGTCCGATCCGTCCCGCGACGGTGACTTACTGGGAATTCAACCGTCCGCTGCCGTTCTACGTGAAGGCCGGAGCGGGCTATCCGCTCAACTCGGTGCTGGATTTCTATGCTTCGTCGCAGAATTCCTCGACGGGTTACATCGTGGGATATATCAACCACGAGGGGCAGTATGCCAAGATCAAAAACAACTTCGGCGTGAAGAATAATTCCACGCGGATGTTCAACCGTATCGGAGCCGCTGCGGGCAAGTATTTCGGCCGTCATATCCTCGAAGGCGATCTTTATTACGACAACCGGATGTATCACCGCTACGGGGCCTATGCCGGCGAGACTTTCGAATCGTTGATCAAGCCGGGCGGAATGAACGACTACGGCGATGCGAACGTTGCGGTTCGCTTCGGGGATAATTTCCAGGACCTGAGCCGCACGAACTTCGAAATCGCCTTGCGCGGAGGATTCTTCTTCGACCACTCCGAATGGCCGGAGTACAACGACAAGGCGCGTCAAACGACGCTCGAAGCCCGGGCCAAAATCGCCCGCGGGTTCGGCCGCAGCCATTTTTCGCTCGAAGCGGGTTATGAACGGCTGGCCGGGCAGAAATCCATTTCGGAGCGGAACCAACAGTTGATCCACGCTGCCCTACGCTACGGTTTTGCCGGAGGCGTGGTGCGCCTCGACGTGGGAGCCGACTATTACCACGACCGCCTTGAGTTCGGGGACCAGGTTCCCGATTCGCGTGTGAAATCCGAAAACTATATCATCCCTTATGCCCGGCTCGATTTCAACCTCGGAACGCCGGGACTGAAACCCTTCTTCGAGGCCGACGGAGCTGTGAAACCGAACGATTTCCGGGCCCTGACGCTGGAGAATCCCTATGTCGCTTCTTCGATGTGGCTCGACAAGAGTTCGGTCGACTACAATTTCCGCCTCGGACTGGGCGGCAGCCTGTGGCGCAGCCGCTTCAACTACCGCGTTTACGCCGGGGTTTCGATCCGGGACAACCATCTTTACTGGACTAATATGGAAATTGGAATCGATCCTGCGTCGATGAACGGAGATGTCGTGATGTTTCAGACTCCCTTCGAAGCTGTGACGGATCGTCAGACCGTCACTTCGTTCAACGGCGAAATCGAGTTTAGGCCTGTCAGCGTGCTGAAATTCGACCTGGGTGTGCACGGTTATCTCTACAACGACGAAACGGATCTGAAAAACGGCGCTCCTTCGTTTGAGGGCAATCTGGGCGTTGCTTACGAAGGACGCAAGGTTTCGTTCGGCGTGAAGGCGCTGATACAGAGCGGGCGAAGCTGGACGACGCTTCATTACCTGCTCCAGTCGGAGGAATCAGGATTGATTCCGTTGGGAGGAAATAATTTCGAAGCCCCCTTTGCAGTCGACCTGCGGGTCAATTTCGACTGGAAGGTTTCGGGCCGAGTGACGCTCTTTGCCGAGGGGCGCAACCTCATCAACCGCCGCCTGTACGAATATCCGTGGTATCCCGAACTGGGAGCCAACTTCACGGTGGGCATCAAGGCGAATTTCTAAGCCTTTTCACCGGGGACGGTTTGCATAACGGGGGCTTGGAAGTCCCCGTTTTTTGTTGCTGCAAAAGGCTATAATTCGTTTAATTGATAATCATTTTCGGTTCGATGTAGTAACCGATCGGAATTTTCGCTAAATTAGGGCAAACTTTAATTTACACGACTATGAAACATACAATGCCTGAGCTTCCTTACGCACCGGAAGCGCTTGCTCCGAAGATGAGCAAGGAAACCTTCGATTACCACTACGGAAAGCATTTGCAGACCTATGTGAATAACCTGAACAACCTGATTGTGGGCACGCCTTATGAGGAGATGCCGCTCGACGAAATCGTCCGGAAGGCCGACGGGGGTATTTTCAACAATGCCGCCCAGGCCTGGAACCATACCTTCTTCTTCCAGATGCTGACTCCCGCCCAGCAGCCGATTCCTGCGAAACTGGCCGCGAAACTCACCGAGGCGTTCGGTTCGGTGGAGGCTTTCAAGGAGCAGTTCACCAAGGCTGCCGTAGGGCTTTTCGGCTCCGGATGGGCCTGGCTGGCGATGGATAAGGGCGGAAAACTGTCGATCGTCGCCAAATCGAATGCGGGCAATCCGATGACCGACGGCCTGCGCCCGGTGATGACCGTCGATGTTTGGGAGCATGCCTACTACATCGACTACCGTAACCGCCGTCCCGATTTCCTGGCTGCATTCTGGGAGTTGATCGACTGGGGCAAGGTTGCCGACCGCTGCATCCCGAAGCGCTACAAGTGTACGGCCTGCGATTATGTCTATGACCCTGCAAAGGGCGATCCCGAGACGGGAATCGCGCCGGGAACGCCTTTCGAAGAGATTCCCGACGACTGGACTTGCCCGATCTGCGGCCTGTACAAGACCGACTTCAAGGCAATCGAAGAGTAAATGAAAAAACCTCCGCGTCGAACGCGGAGGTTTTTTGTGTCCGGTTGCCGCCGGTCGGCACGGGCCGATCAGAAGATAAACTTCTCGATTTTCAGTTCGCCCAGTTGTTCCAGGCGCGGCACGAGGGTCGTGAAGTGCGACGCCTGCTCGTGGGCCGCCAGTGCCTTCGAGTCGCTCCAGGTTTCGCAGATCATCAGTACGTCGTTACGCGTGGCGCTGTCGAACAGGTCGTAGGCGACGCATCCTTCGTCTTTGAGTGAGGCGGCTACCAATTCCTTGGCCGTGCGTACCAGTTCTTCGCGGTTGCTTTCCGTCGTGCGGATAAATACATTGAGTCGTATCATCGGTTTCTTGTTTTTGATTTTAACTGTTTACAAATATAAGTATTTTTTTGTCACATTGTAACGTGAAACCGAATCTTAATACCGGGAAATATCGTTTGTGACGGTATGCGGAAGAACGAACCGGACTTGTTTTCGGGCGGCGGAGGCGAAAATCGGAATGGAGGATGTACGGGTTCGTCTCCGGCAGAAGTCAGAGCGGGCAGAGCTTTTTCCGGGCGGTTTCGTATTCGGCGATGAGCCGGCGGAGGATGTCGCCTGCGGACGGCAGGTCGTCGATAAGCGCTGTGATCTGCCCGATCTCCAGTTCTCCTTCGTCGAGGTCACCCTCGAAAATGCCCCGTTTCGGCCGTCCGCGACCCACCAGCGCGAGCAACTCTTCCGCATCGGCGCCCCGGCTTTCGGCTTCCTCCACCGTGCGGCAGAAACCGTTGCGGATGAGGCGTGTCGGAACGACCTTTTTGAGCGCCAGGATCGTATCGCCTTCCTGCAATCCGATGCACAACTGTTTGAAGGCTTCACAGGCGGAACTCTCCTGCGACAGGGCGAAACGGGTTCCCAGTTGACACCCTTCGGCTCCCAGGGCAAAGGCAGCCAGCATGCCGGCTCCCGTGGCGATGCCTCCTGCGGCGATGAGCGGGAGATCGACGGCCTGCCTGACCTGCGGGATGAGGGCCATGGTGGTCGTCTCCTCGCGGCCGTTGTGGCCTCCGGCTTCGAACCCTTCGGCCACGACGGCGTCTACGCCTGCATCGCGGCTTTTGAGGGCAAATTTCGAGCTCGACACCACGTGTGCCACGCGGCAGCCGGCGTCGTGCAAACGTCCGGTCCAGGTCGCGGGGTTACCTGCCGATGTGAAAACAGCCGGCACGCGCTCTTCTATGATAATATTCATTAATTCAGGTGTATAGCGATAGACGAGCGGCACGTTGACGCCGAAAGGCCGGGACGTGGCTGCGCGGCATTTGCGGATGTGTTCGCGCAGTAGTTCGGGCGTCATCGAGCCGGAGCCGATCAGTCCCAGCCCGCCGGCTTCGCTGACGGCGGCGGCCAGCCGCCAGCCGCTGCACCACACCATTCCGCCTGCGATGACGGGGTAGCGGATGCCGAAGAGCGTTGTGATTCTGTTTCCCATTGTTTTTGGTTTTCTGCGAGGTTAAGGTACAATTATTTTTCCAAAGCCGGAACTGGCGGCGCCGGATTGTTTCCTGCCTGAGGCCGGGGAGATGTTTCCGAAGCGTCCTGGTCGTGAACGAACCGGGGAGGCCCGGCGTGCCCTCTCCCGGTTAAATCAGTCCGCCAGGACGGATTGAAAACCGACCTCGTTATCCGATGATCTCAGTGCCTTTTCGGCCTGTTATCTCCATGTAAGCGTTTTTGTTTTGTAATTCATTGGTTATTATTGGTTTGTGTGTGTATATGTAAGGCCGTTATTGCTTGGTGTTTTGAGGTTTATCCGTTAATTTTAATTACCTGTTTATGGATAAATCTATGGATGTAAAATTAATCGTAAAAGGAGTACTCTGCCTGCTTCTGTTTTGTTGTGTATTCCCGCTTCAACCGGCGAACGGCCGGCAGGGCGGCCCGGTGCTGAATCATACGCCGGACGAATCCCGTAGCCGGCATTACCGGCAGGCGTATCTCGAAATTGCGGATATGCTCGACGGCAAAGCCCCCTTGAGTGTAAAACGTGCCGTCTTCCTTGCGGAATGGGCTTACCTCGACGGCGGCCTGGATTACAAGGCGTATTGCGACGGCATAGATACCGCAGTTGCGTTCCTGCAACGGCTGATTGCAGCAAATGGACTCGGCCGGTATAAGACCGGGAAGAACCTGGCGCTCACGGAATATTTTTTCCGCCCTTATTCCGGGAACGGACATAAACCGTTCACCTACGATTTCGACCATGCGGGGGACGAATCCGATTTTACCGACCAGTTCGTAAGCAAAGTCATGCGGACGCATACCGGGCAATGCCGTTCCCTGCCGATGTACTACAAGGTTCTGGCCGAATCCCTCGGGGCTGAAGCATATATTGCCCGCGCCCCGGCCCATGTGTTTATCCGTTACCGCAATGAGGATAACATGTATCCCGAGCCGTGGATTAACGTGGAACTGACAACCCACCAGATAACCCCGGAATTTTTCTATAAGGAGCATTTCGAGATCGGCGACAAGGCCATTGAGAGCAAGGTGTACCTTGCCCCGCTGACGGATCGGGAAACCGTTGCCGTACAGCTTGCGGACCTTGCGTTCGGGTATTGGCGCAAATTCGAATGTTACGACGGGTTTACACGGCGCTGTTGTGAGAAATCGCTGGAATACTATCCTCAAAATCCCAATGCCTGCATTATCCTGGGCAAATCGCTCGATGCGGTCCTTATGTCGCATTTGGAACAAAACGGGTATAAGGAGGATGAATATACCCGGCAGGTCGAAGCGCGGTCACACTCGCTTTACGAAAGCCTGAAATCCCTGGGCTGGGAGCAGATGAGTGAAGGTCTGCATGAAAAACTGGAAAAGGGCAACGAACAGGGAAAGAAAATGCAGGGGGCAACCACGAATGAATTGCCGATGCTATAACCTTAAAAATTATACTGTTATGAAAAACAAATTTTTGACCGCCGCGATTTGCATTATCGCTTTATTTTCAGTAAATTTGAGTTACGGCTACCACCCGATTTCACCGTATGCGTATTGTGCGGGAAATCCGATAAAATATGTCGATCCGGATGGGAAACAGGTGATCATTGCTTCTCCGGTTGTAGGAATAACACCTCCCGTTTTAGGAGTGAATACTCCTTTACTTAGCATTAATGATGTACTTTTATTATCTAATAAACCGACTGTACCCAGAATAGCGCGAGTAAGTGAAAACATTGGCCGGAAAGTTAGTGTTGAACGATTGAAGTTAGGTCGGAATTCGGAAGTGGAGCAACTGGAAAGAATGGGGGTAAGTAAAAATAATAAACCGTTCACGGAAATTGATCCTAAAACGGGACAGAAAGGAACAACAATTCCTGATGGATTACAAAATGGACGAACAGTCGAAATTAAAAATGTTCAAAAACAAAGTTTGACAAAGCAGCTTCGATTACAAGAAAAAATATCGAATGAAAATGGAACCCGACCTATTTTACGAATAAATAAAGATGCCAAATTATCAGAACCGTTAAAAAAATCTAGTTTTGATATCCAACCATATACGTTGATAACCCCATATATTTTTGAAAAAAATGACTCAAAATAATTTTTCAGATTTGACTTTAGATGAAAGAGCTTTGTTAGATGCCGCTTTGCCTTTTATTGAACAGTTTCTGCAGGAGATGGGTGAGTTTTATCCATTTGCAATGGTTATGGGTAAAAACGGTGTAATTAGTTCTCTAAAGCCTGATATTGGAGAGGAATATCCAACAAGTGATTATCTGATTCAATTGTATGAAAAGACGATAAAAAAGGCTTTTTTATTAAATGCATTTGAATATCACGATGCAATAATATGTATTAATGTTATAATTCATGATAAAAAAGATCAGGATGCTGTAGAATGCAGATTTTTGCATAAACAAGGAAGCCTGCATAAGTATTATATTTTATATGAAATTCGAGATGGTGCATATATTTGGTCTGTGATCAGGTAGTCATAATAGATGGCTTGAACGTTATGCTTTATGGGAATCGTTAAAAAATTGTTTCTGATTGTGTTGTGTCTAAACGGTCTGTCATGTTCAGAATGTAAAGAAGACCCTATTTTTAAGACCAATTTCAAGAATTGTCTGGATATTGTGGATTTGATTCATTACAAAGGCTATTATTCCGATGTAGGAACCTGAATGCACGCCTTTGAATGTCTTATTGCTGTTACTGGTTATGAAGGTCATGTCGAGCTTTTTGGAGAACCTCCTGCTATCTGTACGTATCGTGAAGATTTAGATAAGGATTTGGAGATATGGAAACAGTGGTATGAAGATAATAAATGTTCTTTCACCCTTGAGAAAGCAGACTCACTGATCGCCCGATACAAAGAAGTCATCGGCGATCCGGAGCTGACCTGGCCTGTGCGGGATAGCGTGAGGGTTATGGATTTTTAATTACGATAGATCTTCGAGGTGTGTCTATCCTCGGCTATTCATACTGTCTATAATTTATAAATTATTGGCAAATAACCCTGGGTATTCTAATATAGAGGTGTTTAAGCATCCTCCCTGCGAGGAATTATAAGTAATATTTTTTATGGTAAAAGGAGAAGATAAATAGAAATATGAAATCGGGCATTAAATTTTTTTCAGGTTTTATCTTTATTATACTCACCTGCTGGCTTTTCGAGCTATTCGTGATTGGAAGTCCTATTGTAATTTTAACATCCAATATTGATATGCATCATATGAAAGGGATTGTTGGGGATACGATCAATCCATTAAATGATTTGTGTTTTGATAATGAGGACCTGGCGGTATATATTATCGTTAATAAAAATGACCGGCAAGATCTCGATCCCCAATTATTCAAGGGGCTATACCTGAAATGCAATAATAAAAATATTCTGAAAGATATTTTGCCAAATTTTGATTGTGTAGTGACAGGGGGCGATATGGCAACTGTTCAAAGTGCCATATATGTGATACAAAATAATAAGATCGTATTTATGTCGGGAATAGTGTTGGATAAAAATATTGCAGGCCTTCAGAATCAGCATTTTGGTTGGGCAGAAGCTGTTGACAGTGAATTATTGTTAGATGCTTGCAGTAAATTTAAAAGGAGTTATTGGCCTATATTATTTCTGTGATTTACCCAAATGAACGACGATATCCTCGTTTATGGAGATAATCGATTCCCGATCGGCGAGGATATCGTTCGGCGAGATTTGTGTAATTGTTGATATTTGTGTTTTCTGCAAATAGTATTATTGGCTTCCACAATGGACTTTTATAAGGAAATTGGCGCTGTTGAGAAAATTACAGGTCCGATCGGTGGAAACCCGGCGTCGTGGGATAAATTGCGGTTCTATTTTATCGATAGCAATGTATTCAACAGTGCTGGCGGCAAACAGTACTTATTGAAGCCGGATGACTATGTCGGATATATTGACCTTACGACTACTACGGCAGTGGATGGCGATTGGACGATTGTTTTTCCGCGTGATGTGATTCTTAAATCCGGATCTTTATCGGAATAGTTTTCCACTAAATGTTTTATGGAAAAACCGAAACGTATTGTTTCCAAGATCGGCAATGTCTTTTGCGTGCAGATCAGCCCGCAGGAAAAGAAATATTTTCAATACATTGCCAATGATAGGTTACGACTGAACAGCAGCGTCATAAGAGTTTTCGAACGCGTTTACCGGTCGATCAAGAGCCCAAATTGACCGATGTGGTGCAGGGTAAGGTTGAATTCTATGCACATACGGTACTGAGTTGGGGAATTTTCGTATGTTGAAAATGAAACCTTTTCATACGACGGTTATGACCTTCATGTCCATTGCAAAAAACAGCGTTTAACTCACCGAGTTAAACGCTGTTATAGAAAAAAGGGTGAGCTACTTACATCGCACCGCTACGACCACATACCCTTGCTCGATTCCTCGCCTGGGGGATTCTGTAGGAGCTGGTCGTATAAGACTCACCCGGGGACAAAAGTAGGAAAATTTTATCATCCCCGCAAACACATCGGGAATATTTTCTTTGCCGGAATCGTATTTCTTTCTTTGCCAGGGTATTTCGCAGGGTGGTTTCGGTAGGTCATGGCAAATAAAAAGTCCCGGGCAAGCCTGCCCGGGACTTTTTTCAGATTCAAATCCATCCTATTTTTTGGCCGGATAGAGATACCAGTCTTTATTGGTCTTGCCATCCGATTCCACCCAACTGCGGAATTTGGGGTAGGAGTCGTCGATCTTCACGCCTTCGTCGGGGATCGGAATATTCTCCAGGAAAGGCATGTTCAGCGCAAACGGATATTGCGTGTCGTTCTTCGCCAGCACATAGTAGAGGTTTTGGCTTGGCTTCGACCCGTCGTGTCCCGTGCCGAAAAGGCTCGGATCGGCCTTGTCGGTAGGCATGTGCTTCACCAGGTGCACCTCCTTGCCGCGAATCTTGTCCGATTCGACGAAAATGAACGGATTGAAAGGCGGCGTTACGGTGGACTCGATCACGTCGTTGAGTTCGAATGTCACGGATATTTTGTTGTCGAGGACAGGCTGAATGTCGTCGAACAGGAGGACCGTCGGATGTTTTTGTCCCGGTTCGAGCGGCTGCCCCTGCATATATTGCGACGGAATGGCGCCTGTGGCGGTGACTTTAGGGGCGGCATCCGGAGCGAGGTTCGTCAGTTGAACGCCGAATCCCGACTGAATCTTGCCGCCGTTATGGCAGGGCGTATACTCGGTTTCGATCCTGTATACCGAATTGTTCAGGATGTGCTTGTAGACCTTGCTGCTGTACTTGATCATCACGTCGTTCATGTCGTAGTCGCCGGCATAGGGCCACAGGTCTTCGAACATCAGGAATCCGTCGGTCTTGACATAGTTTTCCTCGTCGGACGGGCCGTTGCCGTCGTCGGGCAGTTCGGGGATGTTGCCGTCGATGGCCCCGTCCTCCTCGACTTCGAGGTAGAAGGTCGCGTCGTTGTAGCGCAGGTCGAGGTTGTCCTCAAAGCCGATTGCCACGATTTTCTGGCTCTGGGGATCGAGCAGCGCGATGGTGCGCCTTTCGCCGTCGGTATTCAGGTGGTCGGTGGAGAACCTGCTGAACTGTCCTTTGTTCTGGATGGCGATGTTGCCGGTGTTGGCGTTGAATCCCATTCCTTCGAGCCACCAGCCGATAGAAACTCCCGCGGGGAACTCGTCGTTGAACTTTTCGCCGTCCCAGTATTTGAGTTGGACCCGGTCGCCGCCGGCCAGTGCGCCGCGCGCCGTTGTGGCGCCGATTTTCTTTACGAACGGCGACGCATCGGGAAAGACCAGAACCCGCTGGAGTTCGGCTGCGCTCTGCGGTTCCTGCCCGGTGGGGTAGGTGTAGTAACCCACGGTATTCCGCCAGGCTGCCGTACTGTTGATGAATACCAGATAGACCTTCGTCGGCTTGACGATCCGGAGGTCCGAACTGAGCCCGTCGGCGAAAAATTCGGGGTAGCGTTCTTTCAGTTTGCGCATGTCGTTGCGTTTGACGAACACCTCGTTGATGTCATACAGCGTACCGGCCGAAGGCATGGTTCGCTCGGGCTCCAGGTAGTCGGGGGTTCCGTACTGGTCCCAGTCGCCCAGCGTAAGCCATCCGTCGGGGTAGGTGTGTTTGTTACCCGTGACGGCCCGCGTGCCTTTTGTGCGGAGCTGCGCGACATAAGCCTTTTGGCTGTACGTGATTCGGTTGTCCTCGATTTCCAGTTCGACAGGGGAGAGCGTTCCCGGATAATCCGAGTAGAGCCACACTTTCGAGAGGCTGGAGAGCGCCTGGATGTCGGCGGAGAACCTGCCCGAACCGTCGGTGGTTCCGCGGTAGATGGGCTCGATGTCCCGTTTGACGCTTTCGCCTGCCGCGTTTTCGGTCATCGGGTCCTGGCCGTAGAGTTCGAACAGGACGGCGTAGTCTTTATTGGGGAAGCCGTAATCGACCGACAAGGCGACCTGCTGGTCGATTTTGAAATCGAAGTAGTCGTCGGGACCCGAAGGGGTGCGATTGGAATTCGGCTCTTTGACGCAACCCGCTGTCAGAAGAGCGCATACCCCCAGAAAGAGTAGGGTAGACTGGTGTTTCATATTTTCAGAATTCAGAATGATGCAGTGACTATTACCCTGCAAATATATGGATAAAAAACTAAGAATCAAGAAAAAACAATTCGCAGCGATGAAAATATTTTTTTTCGGGACGGTGCGATTCGGCGCTGTGCGCCCGGTTGTTTCCCGGCCGGACGACGCCGGGACGATGAAATCGTATATTTTTTTATTACCTTCGCAAAAAAATATTGCCGAATGCGTAAGAAAATATTGCTCCGGAGCCTGCTGGCAGTGCTCGTCCTGGCGGTCGTCGCGGCCTTCGTCGCGCGGCAGCAATTCTATGGGAATGCGGTAGTTGCGGAACGCGACCTGTATGTGAGCAGCCGTGCGGACTACGCGCAGGTCGTGGATTCGCTGCTGCCGCAGATCAAACACCACCGGGCGTTCGATGCCTATGCCCGCCGGATCAACCTGGGTGAAACCTTCAAGCCCGGCCGTTATGTCCTCAAACGCGGCATGAGCGTCGTCGAAATTGCGCGTATGCTCAAGTTGGGGTTGCAGACCCCTGTGCGGGTGGCGATCAACAACGTGCGCATTCCGGCGCAGTTGGCGCAGAAACTCGCCCGGCAGATCGACGCCGATTCCACGGCTATCATGCAGGCGCTGACCTCGAAAGAACTGGCCGAAGAGGTCGGGTTCGACAGCGTGACGCTCTTTTCGATGTTTATTCCCGATACCTACGAATTGTATTGGACGGTGACGCCCGAAGAGTTTGTGAAGCGCATGAAGCGCGAATACGACCGTTTCTGGACCTCCGGGCGCGACGACAAACGCAAGCGCAGCGGACTGAGCCGGCTGGAGGTGATGACCCTGGCGTCGATCGTCTACGAGGAGACGCGCAAGACCGACGAGATGCCTCGTGTGGCGGGGGTTTACATCAACCGCCTGAACAAAGATATCAAGTTGCAGGCCGACCCGACGGTAAAGTATGCCATGCAGGACTTCGGACTGCGCCGCATCCTTTACAAACACCTGAAATACGATTCACCCTATAATACCTATGTGAATAAGGGGTTGCCGCCTTCGCCCATCTGCATGCCGGGGAAAAACGCCATCGACGCCGTGCTCGACTACGAGAAACACGACTATATCTTCTTCTGTGCGCGGCCCGAGTTCGACGGTTACCACAATTTCGCCAAAACCCTGAGTGAACACAATAAGAACGCACGGGCATACAGCGACGAACTTAATCGGCGCAAGATTAAATAATTTTCGTATCTTTGTCATCCCATGCTTGCGAAGATATACGAACAGAATCCTTCGGAGAAGGAGTTGCAGCGCGTCGTAGACGCCCTGGAGCGGGATGAAATCATTATTTATCCCACCGACAGCGTCTATGCTTTCGGCTGTTCGCTGCGTTCGCCGAAGGCCATCGAACGCCTGCGCCGCATCAAAGGCAAGGGGAACGGGGAATTTACCGTGGTTTTCGAAAGTATCGCCCAGGTCGCGGAGTACTGCCGGGTGGACAATGCCGTCTTCAAAATCCTGAAACGCAACCTGCCCGGGCCGTTTACCTTCGTGCTGGCCGCTTCGGCGCGCATTCCGGATAAAGCCCTCGAGCGGCGTCGTACGATCGGTATCCGCATTCCCGCCAGCCCGATTGCACGGGCTGTGGTCGGGGCGTTGGGGTGTCCGATGATTACAACGTCGGTCAAGGACGACGACGAGGTGGTGGAGTACACGACCGATCCCGAACTGATCCACGAACGATACGGCCGCGAAGTGGCGCTGGTCATCGACGGCGGTATCGGCGACAATATTCCCACGACGATCGTGGACCTGACGGACAATGAGCCGGAAATCCTGCGCGAGGGCAAGGGAGAACTGCAATAGATTGATAAAATGATCGATACAAAATGAAGAAGAACAATTTCTGGAACGAGGCCGCGCGATATGGCGTAATCATGGCCTTGGTCGCCATCCTTTTCGACGTACTGGGCTTTTATGTGCAGAACAGGCTTTTGTCGCTTTTGTCGCTGGTCGTGTTCGTACTGCTGCTGGGCTATTTCACCAAACGCCGTGTGGCCGAGTACGGAGCCAAGGGATACAGCTATGGACAGTGCCTGGGCTTTATGGTCTGCGTGATGCTTTGCGCCGGGTTTATCGAGGGCGCTTTCATGGGCGTGGCGGCCAACTGGCTTTTTGCGGCCAAGTACGAGGCGATGATAACTCCGTCGATCGCCATGCTGGAGAATACGGGCTTCTATACGGCCGACCAGATCGAACTGATGATGAAACTGATGCGGTCGCCGCTGGTGCAGATTTTCAGTGGTATGTTCGGCTCGGTCATCAAGGGCGGCTTTTTCGGTCTGTTTATTGCGGCTTTTACCAAGCGCGATCCCGATGTCTTTTCGGAAGGCACTAACGAATAGGAATGAATAAACTGGATATATCGGTCGTCGTACCGCTTTACAACGAAGCGGAGTCCCTGCCCGAGTTGGTGGCATGGATCGACCGTGTGATGCGTGAAAACGGGTTCTCGTACGAGGTTATTCTGATCGACGACGGTTCGTCGGACGGCTCGTGGGAGGAGGTCGAACGCCTCAAGGCGCAGTGTCCGGCAATCCGGGGCATCAGTTTTGCCCGCAATTACGGCAAATCCGCGGCTCTTTACTGTGGATTCGCAGCGGCGGAAGGCGAGGTGGTCATCACGATGGACGCCGATTTGCAGGATTCGCCCGACGAAATTCCCGAACTGCGGCGCATGGTCCTCGAAGAGGGCTATGACCTCGTGTCGGGGTGGAAGAAACAGCGCCACGACCCGATCGGCAAGCGCTGGCCCAGCAAGTTCTTCAACTGGACGGCACGGACCGTATCGGGCATCAAACTGCACGATTTCAACTGCGGGCTCAAAGCCTATCGCCGCAAGGTGGTGAAGGCCATCGAGGTCTACGGCGAAATGCACCGGTTTATACCGATCCTGGCCAAGAAGGCCGGCTTCGGCCGTATCGGAGAAAAGGTCGTGGACCATCATGCCCGCAAATATGGTTGTTCGAAATTCGGCCTCGAACGTACGGTAAAAGGGTATCTGGACCTGATCACGGTGCTGTTCATGACTCATTTCGGGCGTTCGCCGATGTACTTCTTCGGGAGCCTCGGGACGCTGATGTTCCTGCTCGGCGGCGGAACGACCGTGTGGATCATCGCCGAAAAACTTTGGAAACAGTCCCACGGCCTGCCGCTGAGGCCCGTTGCGGACCAGCCGCTGTTTTATCTGGCGATTTTAGCCGTAATTCTCGGCGTTCAGTTGTTTTTGGCCGGATTTTTGGGCGAATTGATCAACAGAGGATCCTCCGAGCGGAACAAATATTTGATCGACAAAACTTTGTAAATGATGATACAACGAATCCAAACGCTTTATTTGCTTGTCATTTCGGCACTTATGGCCGTGACGCTTTTTGCGGGGCTGGCATGGTTTGCGGGCGATGCCGGGGAATTCGGACTCTACGCCTTCGGGCTGAAAACCACCGACGGCGCAGTCGTTCAGTCCACCCTTTATATGGGGGTATTGCTGGCGCTGGCCTGCGCGCTGCCGCTGGTTACGATTTTCCTGTTCCGCCGCCGTTTGCTGCAACTCCGCCTTTGCGTGGTGGAAATGGTGCTGTTGCTGGGCTCCGCGATCATGGAAGGCGTCTACTACTTCCTGAGCTGGAGGGTCTTTTCCGACCTGACGTTCCACACCCAGGGCTTTCGACCCGCCATTGTGCTGCCGTTGGTCTGCTTGCTGTTTGCCTATCTGGCGGCCCGTGCGATTTTCCGCGACGAATTGCTGGTGCGCGCTGCCGACAGAATACGCTGATTAACCGAATACTACTGGACCCGGAGTATGCCCGATGAGCATGTTCCGGGTCTTCTGTCCTCACCGGCGAACTGTCGGCAGGAGTTAAAAAAGGTTGTAAATTGGACCGATCTGATTATTAAAAGAGTGTTACAAACCTTTGATGGTCCGGAAAATAATTTTAACTTTGAGGCATAATATTACTATTATGTAATGATTTCGAATAATTTTGGCTACAAAAAATACATTTTTTAACTAACACTCAACTCTATGAAAGTAGTAAATTTCTGGAAAACATTGTTCTGCTCGGTGTTGGCAATTACAGCCTTCACTGCATGCTCGGACGATGACGACAACGGTTATTCGGGAATGCCCGAAATTACCGTGAACGGCGGCGAGGTCGTGACCATCGCCGGTAAACTTGCGGGAGGCAAGCTCGAACAGTCTGTAGAGGTCGTTTCGAAAGGCGACTGGGATTTGACGTTCAAAAACGCGGGCGACTCGCAGTGGTGCACGCCCAGCGCCATGTCGGGCAAAACCGGCACTACGACGCTGACCTTTACGCTCGGTCAGGCTACGGCGGAACGTACTGCCGAACTTACGCTGACTGCTTATTCCACGTTCGAGGGTATTCCCTTGAAGCGGGAGGCTACGATCAAGGTTGTGCAGAGCGACGGCGACATTCCGGTCGGCGACGCCCTTTACAGCGAGAATTGCGGTACGAAGGTCGAGAAGGGCACTGACGGCTACTGGCCTTATGTCGACAAGTTCGAAGGCTGGACCCGTGGCGGTTCGCTCGATCAGTCGGCTGTTGCCTATGGCGGCACCGACGCTTCGGTACGTAACAGTGGTGCGGCTTATCAGCCTTCCGACAGCGAGAAGTCCGAGGTTTCGGGCGCTCCCTATGTCTATATCGGCAAAACCTCGGCTGTTTTCGAGATCGAGAATATCAATATCGGCTCGAATAACAATTTCACGTTTACCTTCACGGCCCTGGATCAGGAAAAATATGTCAGTGGTGCTCCGGTACCTGCGGAAATCAACACTTCGACGGTGAAACTCGCTGTAAGTATCGATGGCGGTACGACCTATTCGCCCGTTGCATTTACGGCTAAAAAAGTCGGTACGGGCAACTGGTCTATCTGCACGGCGGAGTTCAAACTGCCGGCATCCGCTTCGACGGATAAAATTTCGGTACGTTTCAACGACTATCCCTTCACGGGTAGCAGTGTCGACGGCCACCAGGGTCTGCGTCTCGACGATTTCAAACTTTTCGCAGGCGGTAACGGTCCGGAACTCGGAGGCGGTGTTGTTGAAGAATATCAGAAAGTTACTATTGATCAGATTAAGAGCGCAGGTAAGTTCGAGGTTGAGAATGCTACCATTGTAGGCGTTCATCAGAAGGGCGTGCTGTTCGCGCAGAACAACAATGGAACCGTAAACTACATCTTGGGCTTCAATAATGATTGGAATACGCAGACCGCAAATCCCTATATCGGTGATATTGACAAGACCGCTACTGTAAAGGGAACCAGCGAACTTCGTATCGATCTCTATCAGTTCTCGTCCTTCGAGGTTACGGTAGGTGCGGCTTCGTCGCTTCAACTGCCTGCTCCGGCAACATTTGATGCGGCCGCCCTTTCTGCTTATATCGCAAGCCCTGCTGTGTACAAGTATGCCAAGATTTCCGGTACGCTCAATATCGAACAAGGTGCTTCGTATAATACTTATACGATTGATGTAACCGGATTCTCGGATAAGAAAATCCAGATTGCTTACGGATTGGATTCCTATTTCAATGGTTATGCTGATGGCGACGTGGTCGATGTATTGGGTTTTGCTCTTGGTTACGACAGCTCCAAGATCAATATCATGCTTCGCAGCATTTCGAAGAATACTACCACACCTGCCGTTGAGATTACGACTGTTCCGCAGCAGTTTGCGGCAACTTCTCCGGTAGCACAGACGCTTTCCTATACAGTCGCGAATACGACCGCCGATCAGGTAACGTTTGCACTTGAAGGCACGAATATCGATAAATTCTCGCTCGGAACCAAAACTGATAACACGATTGTTGTAAACGCTGTTGGTAATAACACTACCGATGCTGCTTATACGGCGAATCTCGTTGCAAAAGTCGCTGGTGTGACGCTGGCTTCGGTGGAATTGAAGCAGGCAGCATCGAATGCCAAAAATTATGTGCCTTTGACTGCAGCTCCGGCAGACTGGTCGGGAGAGTACGTAGTCGGCTATCCGGATGGCAAAGTATGCTATATTTTGAAAGATAAATATTCGGGTGCAACTGCTACTAAGTCCACTTTTACCTATGATAAACTTGAAAGTCCGGCTTTCGATGAAACGAATATCGTTTATGATGCTGCTTACAATACGATAACGATTGCTAAAATTACCGATACGGATTTCTATTCGATTAAATACGGCGATATGTATGTAGGATGGGAAGCTTCTACGGGTAACAGTTGTGCGTTCTCGTCAGTTGTTCCGAGTGCATCTACTCCGGATTATCAGTGGACTCCTACGATGGTAGATAATCTTATCGTGTTGACGTGTACGTCGTTTGAAGCTGGCAAAAAGCCGCGTCTCTTCCAGTTCAATTCAAATGCGGGTCAGGAGCGTTTTGCGATCTACGCAAGTACACAGAAATCTGTGATGCTGTATAAACTTCAGTAGTCAAGGAAACTGACTTTTTAAACCAAACCACTCTTGGCGGGGATAACACCCCGTCAAGAGTTTGGTTTCTAAAAAGGTCTGCGGACCAAATGTTATATATTTTTTGAATGATGTTGAAAATTAAACAGATAAGCGTGCTGCTCGTGACGATGTCGGCGATGCTTGTCCTGTTTGCGGGATGCGGCGACAAGGACGACGGGGACGATAAGCAGTCCCTCGCAGAGCTCGTTGCAGAGACCGTGAGCAGTTTAACCACAACGAACAAGATTTCGACCCAGGGGCCTTCGGGCATCACTTTCGAGGCTTTGATCGTTTCGCAGTCCGGGGATGCGGATTGGTGTTCGTTTGCTTTAATCAGGGACGACGGTAAGATAGTCTCCTCCGCCAGTGGAAATGTCGGGGACCCGGCGTACCTCTACCTGCTGAAAAACAATTCCGACAACGATCGTGTCGCTACGATCGCTGTAACCTATACCAACGGCTATTCCACCTCGCTGACGCTGACGCAGAAGGCGGCAAACTCTACGTTCGACTACGACCGGGCTTGGGGCGAACAGCCGGAATATGCCGAAAACGCAGATTACACCTATAAGACCTACTATACGACGCTTGTCAACGGGAAATACGTGCGGAATTATTCGATCTGCTACGACCGCACGAAACATGTTTCACATTGGGTTGCTTATCCGATTTACCGCGATTATACGTCGAGCCGCACCTATGAGACCGGTCCGGGAACGCAGGGGCGCACCGATGCGTGGGCCTACGACGACTGGACGACGGAATATGTTTCGTCGAAGCCTTATTACCGGCAGACGGGCACGAAAATTTTCGAACCTGCCATTTCTGAACGCGATCAGGCGAATGTGATCAATTATTTTTCGGGTTACCAGCGTGGACACATGCTGCCTTCGGCATCGCGTTACAGCACTTGGACTACCAATGCGCAGACGTTCTTCTCCACGAACATGATGCCGCAAAACGGTGATTTCAACGGAGGAAGTTGGGCCACTCTCGAAGGCAAAGTCCGCGGTTGGGGAGGCCTCCGTAATTACGATACGCTTTATGTCGTAACGGGAACGTATTTTTCGGATTCGTACAGGACCATGACGAACACGAATGTGGGCGGTACGATCCGTGTAGCCGTGCCGGATAAATGCTGGAAGGTTTTGTTGCGCCAGCGCGGCAATCAGAACAAGCAGATTTCGGAGTTTGGGGCCGATGAGTTGAAAGCCATAGGTTTTGTCTTCGACAACACATCATCGAGTGCCGACACGGAACTCCAGGACGCCGCCTGCTCGGTGAAGAAAATCGAGGAGCTGACGGGCTTCGAGTTCTTCCGCAATCTCGACCCTGCGGTCGCCGATGCGGTGAAGAGCAACTATAATTATTCCGACTGGAATTAATATTAAACCGGATAGAACCTTAATAACACAAAACGTTTATGAAGAGAATCTTTTTGACAGGACTGTTTGCCTCACTGATCGTGGTGGCATGCTTCGCGCAGAAGCCCTACAAGGTAGTCTTCTACAACTTCGAAAACCTGTTCGACACCATTCACGACCCCGGTGTGCTCGACGAGGAGTTTACGCCCGAAGGTCCCAAGAAGTGGAACACGGCCAAGTACACCAAGAAAATCGGGAACCTGGAGCGCGTGCTGTTCGACATTGCCGCCGAGGATAAGGATTATCCCGTCGTGATCGGCGTTTCGGAGATCGAGAACCGTTCGGTGATGGAAGATGTGATCGCCCAGCCCAAACTCGTTCCCGGCAACTACCGTATCGTACATTACGATTCGCCCGATGCCCGCGGTGTCGATGTCGGTTTCTACTACCGGCCCGATGTTTTCAAGCTGGAAGGCAGCGCCGCCATTCCGTTTAAGATGCCCGAGTTGCCCAACTTCAAGACGCGTGATTTCGTCACGATGTGGGGTACGATCGAGGGCGAGCCGTTCTTTTTCCTCGTGAGCCACTGGCCTTCGCGTCTGGGCGGCAAGGAGGCTTCGGCGCCCAAGCGTCTGGCTGCGGCCAACCAGGTGAAGCACATCGTCGACTCGGTGATTGCCGCCAATCCGGCTACGAAGGTGGTCATTATGGGCGACCTGAACGACGATGCTACGGATGCCAGCATCGTCGAGGGACTGAACGCCAAAGGCAAGATCAAGGAGGTTAAGAAGGGCGATATGTTCAACCCGTTCATCAACCTGCTGAAGTCGGGTTACGGAACGCTGGCTTACCGCGACGAATGGAACCTGTTCGATAACATCATCGTCTCGGAAAACCTCGCTACGGGCTCCACGGGCGAACTGAAAATCCAGCCAGTGGGCAATTCGAAATTCTACGGAGGTATCTTCCGCCGTCCCTACATGATCCAGAAGGATGGCCAGTATAAGGGTTATCCGCTGCGTACGTTCGTGGGCAACGATTTCCAGGGCGGTTTCAGCGACCACTTCCCCGTCTATATCTACATCGCCAAATAAACACTCTAAAATATTTGTATGAAACTCAAAGTTCTACTTATTCTGATGCTCGCCGCCGTGACCTTCACGTCCTATGCGCAGGACGGAGGCATCCGCGGTAAAGTGGTTTCGCGCAACGGTCGCGTGGCCCTGAGCAATGTACAGGTGAAGATCGAATCGCTGGGTCTGGCGGCAACGACGGACAAGGACGGCAACTTCATCTTCGAGAATCTTCCCGCGGGCAGCTATACGGTGCTCTTCTCTACACCCGAATTCGAGGACCTCAGCCTGATGGTCCGTGTGGGTAATCAGCACGTACAGGACCTCAAGTCGGTAATTATCGTTCCGTCGGGCCCGGGCAGTGTGCTGGACGACGCCGTTTTCGCCGAATTCGACAGCGACTCGTCGTCGGATACGCAGGCGCTGCCTTCGTCACTCTCGTCGTCGAAGGACCTCTTCAACAACATCGCTTCGTACCGCTTCAGCGAGATGCGTTTCAACGTCCGCGGCTATGATTCGCAGTACTCGGACATCTACCTGAACGGCATCCGTTTCAACGATGCCATGACGGGCTACGGTCCCTGGTCGCTGTGGAGCGGTCTGAACGACGCGACGCGTAACCAGGAAAATTACACGGGCCTTCAGGCTTCGGATTTCGGCATCGGCGGCATCGGCGGCATGACCAACATCAACGCCCGCGCTTCGCAGATGCGCAAGGGCTTCCGCGTAAGCGTTTCGAACGGCAACCAGATGTACCGCTTCCGCGCGATGGTTTCCTACGGCTCGGGACAGCTCGACAACGGTTGGTCGTATGCCTTCTCGGTGGGAACCCGTCAGGGCGGTAACGGCTATGTGGACGGTGTTTATTACAACTCCTACTCCTATTTCGCTTCGGCCGAGAAGCTCTTCGGCCAGAACCACCGCCTTGCGCTGACGCTGCTCGCTTCGCCCTCGGAGCGCGGCGCCCAGCAGGCTTCGACCGACGAGGCTTATCGCCTTTTCGGCAACAACTATTACAACCCCAACGTGGGTTACCAGGCCGGTAAGCTTCGCAACTCGCGCGTGCGCAATACCCACGAGCCGATCGTGATGCTGAACTACACGTGGGATATGTCGGGCAATACGCGCCTGAACGCTGCCACGTCGCTGCGTTTCGGTAAGAACGGCTATTCGGCCCTGACGTGGAACGGCGGTTCCGACCCCCGCGGCGATTACTACCGCTTTATGCCTACGTCGGATTTTACGCAGGTTGTTCCGGGTATCACGACCGATGAGACGATTTACTTCTACATGCAGGACGCTCTTACGGCAGCCAACGTATGGGACGGCATGATCGATTACGACCAGCTCTACAACCGAAACCACTATATCGACACGGAGTTGACCAAGTTGATGGGCAACCAGTACCGTTCGAACTACATGATCGAGGAGCGCCATACCGACCAGCTCGATTACAACTTCGCGGCCAATGTCGAGCATAACATGCGCAACAACATGCGTATCGTCGGCGGTGTGAACCTGCGCGTGAACCGCACGAACTACTATTCGCAGGTCAAGGACCTGATGGGCGGCGATTACTGGTACGACGTGGATAAATTCGCCGAACGCGACATGGCCAGTGCAACGGCAGCCCAAAACGATCTGGATTACTACTGGGCTACGGGACATGCCCGTATTGCCCGCCGCGGCGACAAGTACGGCTATTACTACCGTGCTCACCTGCTCGAAACCAACGCCTGGGCCAACTATACGTGGGCTGTCGGCGGGTTCTCGCTGGGGCTGGCTGGATCGGTCGGCTATTCGAACATGTACCGCGAGGGTATGTGGCGCAAGGGTCTCTTCCCCAACAATTCGAAGGGCGATTCGAAGAAACTCGACTACCTGACTTACGAGGGGAAACTCTCGCTGGGCTACAAGTTCTCGGGAGCACACTCGATCGAAGCCAATGTCGGTTACATGCAGCAGGCTCCCAAGTTCGCAACGGCATTTGTGTCGCCCCGTACGCGCAATACGACCACTCCGGGGCTGAAAGCCGAGAAGGTTTTCGCTGCCGACCTCACCTATAACCTCAATCTGCCTTACGTGAAGGCCCGCCTTTCGGGATACTACACGACGATCGAGGACCAGTCGAAGGTTATTTCGTTCTACGACGATACCCGCAGTTCGTTCACCAACTTTGCGATGAGCGGCATCGACAAGCGTCACTACGGCGTCGAACTGGGCCTTTCGGTTCCCGTATGGCAGGGCCTTTCGGTCGTCGGCGCGTTGAGCTGGGGCGATTATACCTATACCTCGAACCCCAACTTCGTGCAGACGGTGGACAACGTCGACAAGATCGTGCTGAAGGATAAGGTGAACTGGGACGGTTATCATGTGGAAAGTTCGCCGCAGTTGGCTTTCAACATCGGCCTCGACTACCGCGGACCGCGCAACTGGTTCGCCGGTGTGAACTTCAACTACTACGACAACCTCTATCTTTCGATGAACCCGTTGTACCGTACGGCTACCGCTGTGAAGTATTATGCCAACGTGCTGACTTCCAATACGGCGACGAACGATCAGAAGGCGGTCGCCATTGCGTCGATCAAAAAGATTCGTGCGCAGGAGAAGTTCGACGGCGTTTATACGCTGAGCGCCAACGTGGGCAAAAACTGGTATATCCACCGTGTTTATATGCTGGGCTTCAGCCTCGAGGTCAAGAACATCCTCAACGACCAGGACATCCGCACGGGCGGTTACGAACAGATGCGTATGAGCAAGGTTAGGGGTACGGGAGGCGAACAGATCTACGGTCGTTTCCCTTCGAAGTATTTCTACCTGTTCGGCACGACCTATTACCTGAATGTCTATTTCCGTTTCTAATCGAGCAAAGCATAATCTATGAAAAGTCTTAAAATAGCAATAGCGGTTCTCATCGGCCTCGTGGCTGTGAGCTGCTACAACGATTTCGAAACCCCGGCTCCGCGGAAACTCTATACGAACGAGGATATGACGCTGATGGGGCTTACGCCGATTTCCATTGCCAAGGTGAAGGAAAAATTCGGTCCTATTTCCAATACCGGAACCAACGATGACTTCGCTTCGACCAGGAGTCTCAAGTTCGGAACCCGTACGGCCGATGAGGCCGGTTTCCCCGGCCTTTCGGACTGGCCCGAAGCTGCGAACTATTACATCAAGGGCAAGGTGATCAGCAGCGACCGCCAGGGTAATATTTACAAGTCGCTCTTCATTTACGACGGTACGGCCGGTATCGAACTCAAACTCTATCCGGGCCTGTATGTGGACTATCTGCTCGATCTGGAGACGATGAAGAGCCAGTGGGTTTACGTGCGTCTCGACGGTCTCTACCTGGGTAACTACCGCATGATGCTTTCGATCGGAGGCGCTCCTTCGGACGGTATCAATACGGCCGGCAACCATAAGTACTACGCTAACTCGAACCTCGACAATCCCAAGGTTGCCGCCCTGAATGTCTTCCCGGGCGAATATACGACGCTCGAAGCGAACGATATTCTGGAGGTAACTTCTTCGAACTACAAAGAGGTGCTGGGTACGCCTGCCAATATCGAGAAGAGCCTGGGCCGTCTGGTGCGTTTCAAGGGTGTGAAGATCCGCTATGCGGGTGTGAAGAATCAGGACGGCGTAACTCCCCCGAGCCTCAAAAACGGCGGAAATGCGAATCCCTATCCGAGTTGGATCGTAACCGACTGGGGAACGCCGATCTTTGGCGCATGGTATCGCTGGGCTTACAACAGCAGCGAGCAGAACATCCGACTGTACGGTTCGGTGCTGATGAGCTATAATGACGAGGCGGAATATACTTCGGACCCGGGCATTTACAGCATTCGTACGAGCGGTTACAGCCAGTTCGCCATGAAGCCCATCCCGAAGGACGGGACAGAGGGCACGGTGCTCGGCATCTTCGGTATCTACTCGAAGCAGAGTACTTTTACCGGAGGTTCGAACGACTGGGCGCAATACCAGATCTCGGTGAGCCGCATCGAAGACCTCGACTTCCCCAAAGAGTCGCTGCTTTCCGATGAATGGATCACGGCGAATACGCCTTCCGAGTCGCTGAATCCGCCCGTGAAGAACGCCGGCGACGACTACGACGGTGAGTAATTCCGCTTTCGGGCAATAAAAAACTGCGACTCTTCGGGGTCGCAGTTTTTTTGTGCTGTGGAGGCGATTGCTTGCGGCAGCAGGAGTGCGGGGTTGCTCGAAGCGACTTTGGTTGTGGGTTTCGGGGCATCTCCGTTGCAATAGGAAGAGGCTCGGCCGCGCACCGTGCGTCAGTGTATGCCGATAAACGGGCGAAAGCCCTTCGGCGGAGTAAACCGGTTGCAGAGCGAACGGTTTACGGGATTATCCGGATAAAGAAAAGGCAGCCTTAGCGAGGCTGCCTTTTCAGAAATATCTGCTTGTCGGTGCTTATTTCGAAGGACGCATGATCACCTTCATAAGGTTGCCGTCGGCAAGAATCTTCTTGGCAATGGCCTGCACATCGGCATTGGTCAGGTCGCGGATTGCCTGCTCGTGGTCGGCGACGTAGTTGAGTCCCGACTCCTCCTTGATCTGGAGGTATTGCATCCAACTGCCGTTCTGTTCGAGGCTGTTTTTCCAGCTCTTGAGCATGAATTCGCGGGTTTTCTCGATATCCTCGGTCTTGGGACCGTTTTCGGCAATCTCTTCGATCTCTTTCATCACGATCTCGCGCAGTTCGTCGGCCATCTCCTCGTTGGTGTCGAATGCAATGGTTACGCCGTATGTCTGGTGGGGGATATACGTTGTCGTTCCCTTGACTCGCACGCCGTAGGTTCCGCCCTTCTCCTCACGGATCGAGACCAGGTAACGTGAGTTGAGCGCCTGCGTCAGGAAGGTCAGGGCCATCTTCTCCTTGAGCGTGTAGGGCATCTTGCCGGTGAATTGGTAGACGACCGAAACCTTGGGCTGCTGCATCGGAACGGTGAATTCCTCGGTAACTTCACCCGTGACGGGAGCCACCTTGTCGTCGACGTAGTTTATCGCTTTCTTCGACGTGGGAATCGAGCCGATGTACTTTTCGACGAGCGGTTTGAGCGTCGTAAGATCGACGTTACCCACGAACGTGAAGACGAATCCGTTGGCGCCGGGGTAGAGCTTCTCGTAGATGGCAGGCAGTTGCTCGAAGTCGAACTTGTCGACGATTTCTACCGAAATCATCTGACGGCGGGGGTTGTTGCCGTAGGTGACATCGATGACTTTCTCCTGCATCAGATAATCGGGGTTCGTTTTTGCGTTGTCGAGCTGCGTGCGGAGCATCTTGATCAGGTTGTCATAATCGTTCCGGTCGAAGCGGGGCTGCGTGAAATTGAGGTAGAGCAATTGGAGCATCGTCTCGATATCCTTGGGCGAGCAGACGCCGCCCATGGCGCTCGTGTAATTCTCCACCGAAGGCTGTACGGAAGCCGATTTGCCCGAAAGCTGTTTCTTGAGCTCCGTGGCGGAGAACTTGCCGACGCCCGACATCGAGTTCACCGCGGGCATCATCTCGCCCATATAGAACTCCTCGTCAGAGAGCAGCGACAGTCCGCCTTTGGCTACGGCGCTCATGCGCACCTCGTCGGCCTTGTAAGTCGTGGGTTTCACGACGATTTTCGCACCGTTGGCCAGCGTCCATTCGGTCGTGCCGAGCAGCTTGTCTTCGGTCGTCTTCTTCACGGGCGAACCTTTGAGTTCGGTTCCTTCGGCGATCAGCGGCTCCTTCACCACGTTGTCCTCATAGGCCGTGATTTCCGCTGCGGCGACTTTGTCGCGGATGGCCAGAATCTCCTCGGCGGTCGGTGTCGCGAGGCCCTCTTTCTCGGGGGCGTTGACCACGATCACCTGGTTCGTCGGAGTTATGGTCTGCTGTGCAAATGCGTTGACGGCATCGACGTTGAGCATCTTGATCAGCATGCTGTCGAGTTTCCATTCGGTCTCGGCGTCGGGCATCGGGTGATTTTTCCGGAAGCCGTCGAGGTAGGTCTGTACGAATTCGCCGTTGCGGCGGTCGTTGCGGTTGGCGTACGAACGTTCGACCTGACGCATCAGGTTCTCCTGGGCGCGTTCGAACTCACCCTGCGTAAATCCGTAGCGGCGCACCTTTTCTATTTCGGTGTAGAGCGTTTCGAAGCCGCGGGCCAGCTTGCCGTCCTGCGTCATGGCCACGAATACGGTAGCGTCGAGCGTCGGGATGATGCCGATTACATCGCCCGTACCCATGCCGGCTCCGAGGAACGGCGCATCGGGCTGCATGGCGATCTCCTGCAGACGGGCGTTCTCCATGGTGGTCATGTAGGCTTCGATTATGTTGGTCGCTTCGGCGAGCATCGTATTGGCCATCTGCTTGGGAAGGGCCGGACGCTTGATGAAGACCTGCACCTTCGTGCCCTGCATCTCGGGGTCGGTGAAGATGCTCACGATGGGTTCCTCGTTGTCGGGAACCACGATGGTCTCTTTCTGCGAGGCATTGGTTGCGGGAGCCGGAATGTCGGCCATCAGCGTCTTGATCTGGGCTTCCACGGCGTCTACGTCGATGTCGCCGACGATCACTACTGCCTGGTAATCCGGACGATACCACTGGTTGTAGAAATCCTCCAGTTCCTTGTGCTGGAAGCTCTTCAGCCCGTCGAGGTAGCCGATCAGGTTGCGGTGCTCGTATTTCGAGCCCTTGCCCAGAGCTTGCAGCATCTTCATCGACGAACGCCACGAAGCGCCGTCGCGCGTGCGGAGTTCTTCCATGATCACGCCGCGCTCCGAGTCGATCTCCTTGGGCTCCAGGGCGATGAAATGCGACCAGTCGTGCAGGATCAGCAGCGCCGAGTCGATAATCCCCTGGCGTGAGGTCGGTACGTCCGAAATGTTGTAAACCGTATAGTCCCAACTGGTTCCGGCATTGAGATTGGCGCCGAATTTCACGCCTACGGTTTCCAGATACTCCGTGAGCTGTTTGCCCGGGAGGTTTTTGGTTCCGTTGAAGGCCATGTGTTCCAGGAAGTGGGCGAGTCCTTGCTGCGAATCGTTCTCCTGGATGGCTCCCACGTCGTGGAGGATGTAGAAATCCGCCTGGCCTTTCGGCTTTTCGTTGTGGCGGATGTAGTAAGTCATCCCGTTTTCCAACTTGCCCGTGCGTACCTCCGGGTCGACGGGGATGGGTTGGTTCATCTGTGCCACGGCGCTGCCTGCGGCGAACGCCGCTACGGCCAGCATCATTAATTTTTTCATAGGCTTTGGTATGAGGGTGTTATTCTTTCGTCTCTTCGGGGCGGTATTCGATGATGTCCCCCGGCTGGCAGTCCAGTTCGCGGCAGATCGCTTCGAGTGTCGAGAAGCGGATCGCCTTGGCTTTTCCGTTCTTGAGGATCGAGAGGTTGGCGGGCGTGATGTCGACCCGTTCGGCCAGTTCGCCGAGCGACATTTTGCGTTTGGCCATCATTACGTCTATATTTATGATTATCGCCATAATTCCCTCCCTTCTCCTTGTTTTGGTTTCAGTTCTCTCATGTCGGCGTTATTTTAAATAGTGTATTTCTGTTCCTCGCTCAGGTTCTGGCCGATAGCAAAGACCTCGGCGGCGAAAAGAATCAGGATACCCATGATAATCATTGCATAGGAGATGTGGAAACCCGTGTCGACGGTGTATCCGCTGTCAGCAAGCAGTTCGGCGGCGCGGTTGTTCATCACCCAGTTTACAGCGTCGCTGATCAGTTCGGTGACGATCGTCAGCATGCCGATCGCACGCAGGTACCAGACGTTGCGCTTGTCGAGCGTGCGCTCTTCGCGGATCGAGCGGCGCAGCGAATGTATGATCATGAACATCAGTACGATGATGGCCAGGTAGAGGAGCGGGCAAAGCATGACCAGCGCATAAATCCATGCGCTGCCGCCTACCGAACGGAAGGCCAGTCCGAGTGGCGACGCCTCGGGGGCGTCCTGTTCGACGATCAGTTCGAGTTGCCGGACGCTCGCGCTGATTTCGCTGCCTGTGGTTGCGGCGACCTGGACGACGTTTTCGGGTTGTCCTGTGATGCGGATGTCTCCCAGCATGTAAATCATGCGCGGGACGCCGGATTTCCATTTTTCGGCAATGTCGTGGCCGAGTTCCATGCCTTCGGCCGCACCCCGTGAAAAGTTGGGCAGGACCCCATGGGCGATGCTGGCTACGAGTACGATAAAAAACGTAATGTAGATGACCAGCAGGCGCTGCAGGAGTGATTTTTTGTTCTGCATGTGTTACTCTTTTGGTTTTAACTGATGCAAAGATAGGATTAATTTTCGAAAAACAAATAATATTTATCGTTTTTCGATAATTTTTTTAGCGTTTTGAAGTTTCAAGATCCAGAACTCGACAGGGATTCGTCCGGCGATCCGGGTGAAAATGAAACAAAAGCGTCCGATGACCATACACGGGCGTTTTCGTACTCTCAGAGGCCCTGAATGTGTCGGAAATGGAAGGACAACGGTAGTATGGACGTGTTAACTTTGTCTTAGCTTTGAACGAGGATATAACGCAAACTGATAAATGTATATTAAAAAAAGTCACTAACCCTTAAAAAGCAAAAATTATGAAAAGCCTACTCTTAACTGCAGCTGTTGCTGCACTGGCCTTTACCGGCTGTGCGACGGAAGATACTCCGGTCAGCCCAACCCCCCCCCAGGGAATTCCGGTTAACTTCTCGACGGAGATTACCGAAATATCGCGTTCTGCGCCTGTTACGGCATTCATCGATACGAATGAAATCGGTGTTTTTGGAACGGAGACACTCGTCGCTACTCCGGAGGTTCCCACCTCTGGATGGATGGATAATATGAAACTGACGCGGGCAAGCGGAGTTTGGAGTGCGGCCGCCTCGAAGTTTTTTGTTTACGGTTATAAGTATACGTTTGCTGCTTATGCTCCTTATATGACTGGTGCAAACGATCCTACAGCTATTAGCTATACTGCATCGAAAACTCTTTCCGAGCAGCAAGACGTAATGTATGCTGACGTTATTGATAAGGATTTTTCGGCGACTGTTCCTGCTGCAGCGGATGCACAGGTGAAATTCAATTTCCATCATGCTTTGGTTCAGTTGAAGTTCTCGGCCAAGACTGCAGCAGACTACTCGGCCTATTATACGGTGAAGGTTACCAAGGTGCAGGTTGTGGATATCTTGTCGACAGCTACGCTGAACTGCAAGACCGGTGTATGGAGTACTCCGACCGCGAAACTGACTTATGAGCAGACGGTGGATAATAAAGAACTTAACAGTACGGGGTTCACCCAACTGGAATCGGCCGGCGACGATGTGTTGATGCTTATTCCGCAGAATCCGAACGGATGCAAAGTTGTGATGTCGGTTACGGCTGTCAATAAGGCGGATGCAAAAGTAACCAAAACGACGGATATTGAAGTCGCTTTCCCGGATGAAGCATGGGTAATGAATAATGTTTACAGGTATAAGGTTACACTGAACCTAAACGCTATTCTGGGCTTTGAAAACGCAGTCTTCCAAGAGCCCGATATCGCAGCCTGGGGCACTGAAATCCCGAAAGAAATTTAACATTAATCCAGAAAACAAAGAAAGCCGCATCAACTTGATGCGGCTTTTATTTTATTGTGATAATTATTTACTCTACGTTGTCTTTCATCTGCTTCCAGAACGAAGCGTTGATCGACATGCCGATCGACATAAACAGGACGACCAGCACGAACATGACGACGAACGTGATGAAGCCGACGTTGATCAGGCCGCAGATAGCGCTGAAAACCAGCATGACAATCGAGGCGAGTACTCCGAATACGAGGATGACGAAGAACATCGTCCATTTGCTGCCGTAGGTAGCGTCGTTCGAAGCCTTGATGGCCTGCATCGGGTTCTTGCCTTTTTCGATCAGGAAATAGTAGGCCAGCGACCATGCGATCGAGAGCACGATGCCCGGAACGATCATGAAGATCATGGCGATGTAGATGGGAATGACCATCAGGCCCATGGTGATCAGGAATTCACCCATGTAACGGCGGTACTTGCTGTCGAAGATTCCCAGCGGATTGATTACCTCGCCTTTGGCAAGCTGCGTCGGCAGCAGTGTGATGGCGATGAAGGTTCCGATGTTGATGTAGGGGATCCAGATCGTGATTAAAAACAGCACGACGGCGGCAATGACCGACGGGGCATTCTTCACGCCGATGGCGACGGAATCTTTTAGGGTTTCTCCGAAATCAAGTTTTTTTACTTCCATAACTAACAATTTTTAAGGATTAGCGTCTTTCACAAATATATGAAAAAAATCGTATATTTGCCTGCATAACCGTAAAATTCAACGAAATGGCTGAAAAATCATGCTATAATTACCGGGTCGAACCCCAGGATGTGGACTTCACGCTGCGGGCGACGATTCCCTCGCTGGGCGGTTCGATCCTCAATACCGCAGGCATCGACGCCCACGGAAAGGGTTTCGGCGTCGATGCGCTGAACGCCGACAATCATTCGTGGGTGCTCTCGCGTATGGCCGTCGAATTCGATTACCAGCCCACCCAATATACCGACTATACCGTTGCTACGTGGATCAGCGATTACGGCCGCGTGCTTTCGACGCGAAATTTCACGCTGACCGACCTTGCCACGGGCCGTGAATTCGGCCGTGCCGTGACGCAGTGGGCCATGATCGACCTGCAAACCCGCTCGGCGATGGACCTTTCGTGGGTGGGCGACGCCCATGCCGACGCTATTGTCGATGCCGCACCTCCGACGGACAAACCGCGCAAAATCCGTGAAGTAAATCCGACCGAAACGGTCGAACATCGCGTGGTTTACAGCGACATCGACTTTAACCGCCATGTCAACACGATGCGCTATATCGAGATGATGCTCGACATGCTGCCCGTCGAAATACTGACGCAGGAGGCTTCCGTACGGCTGGACATTCATTTCCTCCGGGAGTGCCGTTTCGGGCAGACGTTGCGGGTGGGATGCGAGTTGCGTGACCGCTCGGCGTTGTTCGAAATTTCGGGCGACGAAACGACGGCCGCCGTGCGTGCCTCTATCGAATGGAAATAGGCCCTCGGGGAATGCTCCGGAAGGTGTTTATGGAACGGGTTTTGCAACTAAGGCTGCAAAACCTTTTTCATTATGGAAAGCGCAACTAAAACACAAACGAAAAACAAGTATCAGGTAAGCATCGACCTGCTGAACGATGCCGTAGGCAAGGAGATCGCCACCTCGCTGCAATACATGTATTTCCACACCCATTTCGAGGACGACCGTTACCAGTATCTCTCGAAGATCATGCGTGAGATTTCGATCGCCGAAATGCGCCACATCGAGGAATTTTCCGACCGCATCCTGTTCCTGCAGGGCGACGTGGACATGAACGCTTCGTTCCGTACCAAGCAGATTACCGACGTGAAGGAGATGCTGCGCATGGCAATGCAGCTCGAGCAGAGCACGATCGACAGCTACAACGAGGCTTCGCGCATCGCTTCGGAGAACAAGGACGCCGTGACGCACAAGATGTTCCAGGACATCATCGTCGAGGAGGAAGAGCATCTCGATACTTTCCGCACCGAGTTGCAGAATGTGATCGACTACGGTGAGGAGTACCTTGCACTGCAATCTGCCGCCGGCAGCAAGCATACGTCGAAGAGTTTCAAACATTCGGGCAGCGGCGAATAGCACGCCCTTCGGACAAAATCTTCGGGACCCCGGTTGCGGGGCCCCGTTTTTTCGTATCTTTGTGAAGAGAAGTCCTGCATTGCAGAAAGATGATTTGCACACTATGAAAATTACGATTTTGGGACCTGCGCACCCGTACCGCGGCGGCTTGGCGTCGATCATGGAGATCATGGCCCGCACGTTTCAGCAGCGGGGCAACGAGGTCGACATCAAGACCTTTACGCTCCAATACCCCTCGCTGCTGTTTCCCGGCGAGAGCCAGATCGTCGCGACTCCTCCTCCTGGAGACCTTCGTATCTGCCGGTGCGTCAATACGATGAATCCACTGAACTGGATTCGTGTCGGCCGCCGTATCCGGCGCGAACGCCCCGATTTCGTGCTGATGAAGTATTGGACGCCCTTCATGGCCCCCTGCTTCGGGACCATCGCCCGCATCGCCCGCCGCAACGGTCATACGAAGGTGCTGTGCCAGATCGACAACGTCGAACCGCACGAACATCACCTGACCGACAAATCGTTCAACCGCTATTACCTGCGTTCGGTCGACGGTTTCGTCTACATGTCCGAACAGGTCCACAGCGAACTCAAAGCATACAGCGAAGCTCCGGCCCTGTTCTCGCCGCATCCGCTGTTTGAGAATTTCGGCGAACGCGTCGGGCGTTCGGAGGCGTGCGTGCGCCTGGGCGTGGACCCTGCAAACCGCTATGTGCTTTTCTTCGGGCTGATCCGCGATTACAAGGGATTGGATCTGCTGCTCGACGCCTGGGCGCAGCTCAAACGGGCGGGCCGCACCGAAGGCCGCCGGCTGATCGTCGCGGGTGAGTTTTACACGGCGAAAGAGCCGTACCTGAAACAGATTGCCGACAACGGGTTGCAGGACGAAGTGCTGCTGCACGACCGCTTCATTCCCGACGACGATGTGAAATATTACTTTTCGGCGGCGGATTTCGTCGTTCAGCCCTATAAGACCGCCACGCAGAGCGGTGTGACGCAGATCGCTTACCAGTTCTGCGTGCCGATGGTCGTGACGGCGGTCGGCGGACTGCCCGAGATCGTGCCCGACGGGCGTGTGGGTTATGTTTGCCCCCCGACGGCCGACGGGGTTGCCGCGGCTATCGGGTGGATGTACGAAGGCGATACGCTGACGCGTTTCCGGGAAAACTGCGTCGATGTGCGCCGGCGTTTTTCGTGGGCCGAGATGTGCAGCCGCATCACGGAACTCTACGGCATGGTGGCTCCGAAATAGGGTGCAGGTCGGCAAAGGCTTACATTTTTGGTATTTCGTTTGCTATTTGGGCGAAATGGACCTATCTTTGCCGGACCTAACCTTACTCTCGAATAGTGGCGTCACAATCGATCAATCTGAAAAGCAGATTGCTGAATCCGTATGTAGTGTTGGCCGTGTGGGTGCTCTGCACCCTCCAGATCTGCATCTCGCTATCGTTGGCCGCTCCTGCCAGCTACAATAATTTCCTGGTTTTCCGCGGGGTTTTCGACCACCTGTTCTCCTCGCTGCCCCTTTACGAAGCTTATCCGCTCGAATACGGCGACCTGAACCATTACGGTCCGGTCTTCGGGTTTATCATCGCGCCTTTTGCCGTGCTGCCGGTGTGGCTGGGCCTGTCGTTGTGGTGTATGTGTCTTTCGCTGTCGCTCTACTGGGCGGTGCGGCGGCTTCCGCTGCCCGTCGTCCTGACGACCCTCATCCTGTGGCTGACGCTCAACGACTTCTACGGAGCCTGTTTTAAGCAGCAGTTCAACATCGCGGTTGCCGCGCTGGTCGTCGGGGCGTTCGTCATGATCGAGAAACGCCGCGAAGGGTGGGCCGCACTGTTCATCGTCATCGGTACGTTCGTCAAAATCTACGGCATCGTCGGGCTGGCTTTCTTCTTCTTCGTGCGGCGCAAATGGCGGTTTATAGGCTACATGGCGCTGTGGAGCGCCGTGGCCCTGCTGCTGCCGCTGTTGTTCGTAAGCCCCGAATACCTCTGGGCGCAGTACCAGGCGTGGTACGTCGACATTGCGCAGAAGAATGCCGAGAACATGTTCTGCGCCTATACGAATATCTCGCTGGTGGGCGCCGTACGCAAAATCAGCGGATCGACCGCCTACTCCGACCTGCTGATCATCGTCCCCGCCATGCTGATGTTCCTGGTTTCGTACCTGCGTATCGGGCAATATAAATACCTCGGCTACCGCCTGACGATTCTGGCTTCGCTGTTGCTGTTCGTCGTGCTGTTCAGCAGCGGCAGCGAGGTCAGCGGCTACGTGATCGCCTCGCTCGGCGCGGGCATCTGGTGGGTGACACTTCCCCCCCCCCGGCGCGGCTGGCTTGAATGGTTGTTGCTGGCCTTAGTCCTCTTCGCCAGTTTCTCCTATAACCTGCTGCCGACGAAGTTCTACCGCGGCGTTTTCATGGCCTATGCGCTGCGCGCATTGCCGTTCGCTGCCGTCTGGCTCCATTGCATCTGGCGGCTGTGGCGCGAGGACTTCGCTGCGACGGACTTTGCTCTGGGATATGGACCCCGTCCGACACAGGACGACGCGTTCGAAGAACCCCGTCCGGCACAGCCCGGCGATACGCTCGATATCGTCTGCCCCTGCTACAACCCGCAACCGGGATTCGTCGGTTCGCTGGCACACGGACTTGAGGAGTTGCGCGGATTTTATCCGGACAAACAGCTGCACCTGATCGTCGTCAACGACGGTTCGCCGCGCAACTTCGGGGACGAACAGCGTGCCGCTCTCCGGCAGGCCGTTCCGGGAGTCGAGATCGTCGATATTCCCCACGGGGGAAAGGGTGCGGCCATCCGCGCCGGTATCGCATGCTCCCGGGCGCCTTACACCATCTATACCGACATCGACATGCCCTATACCGCCGAGTCGATGCGCGAGGTGGTCGACCGGGTGTTCGCCGGGGAGGACGTGGTGATCGCCGTCCGCAACCGGAGCTACCATTCGCAGCTTTCGCCCGTCCGCAAACTGATGTCCTACGGTTCGAAGATGCTCAACCGCATCTTCCTGAACATCCGCCATACCGATACGCAGGGCGGCCTGAAAGGGCTGTCGCCCCGTGCCCGGGCAGTCATGCTGCGTACGCGGATTTCCGACTTTTTGTTCGACACCGAATTCGTCGTCCTTGCGGCGCGCGACAAACGCCTGCGCATCGGGGAGGTCGAAACTTCGCTCCGCGACGGGATCGTCATGTCGAAGATGTCCGGGCGTGTGCTTTTCCGTGAATTGAGAAACTTTTTCCGCATAGCCATCCGCTTATGACAGTAACACTCGGTTTCGATGTCGAGGAGTTCGATTTCCCGCTCGAAAGGGGACGGAAGATCGACTTCGATACACAGCTCGCGGTGAGTACCGAAGGGCTGGAATTTCTGTTGCATCTCCTTGCACGGCTCGGTCTGCGGGCGACGTTCTACACGACGGCCAATTTTGCGCTCCACCGCCCCGAACTCATCCGCCGCATCGTCACGGGAGGACACGAGGTGGCCTCGCACGACTATTATCATGGATTGACCGCCGGAGCCGACCCTGCCGGGAGCAAACAGGCGCTCGAAAAGCTGACCGGGCAGACCGTGACTGGTTACCGTGCTCCGCGCCTGGCCGCGGTCTCCGCCGCAACGCTTGCCACTGCGGGTTACAAATACGATTCGTCGATCAACCCGACCTGGATTCCGACGCGTTACAACAACCTCCGCGCTCCGCGTTCGGTGTCGCACCGTGACGGACTGGCAATTTATCCGGTTTCGGTCTCCGCGCCCTTCCGGGTCCCTTTGTTCTGGATTTCGCTGCACGTCATGCCGCTGCCGCTCTATAAACAGCTTTGCCGCAGTGCCCTGCACCGCGACGGGCACTTGAACCTCTACTTCCACCCGTGGGAGTTCTCCGGACGGTTGAAAGACCCTGCATTCGGCGTTCCGGGCTATCTTTCGCATTGTTCGGGACCAGCGTTGCAAGATAAGTTCACCCAGCTGCTGGAGTGGCTGAAATCCCGCGGATGCCGTTTTACGACGACCCGCGAATACCTCGGATGCGATGAATAGGGTAGGAATGCTGATCCGGGCGCTCTACGAGAGCGCTTTCGTGCGTTTCGCCGTCGTAGGCGGCATTGCCACGGGAGTCAATTATGCGACCTATGTCGTGCTGGTAAGGCATTTCGACGACCTCCGGCCCGCCTTTGCCTACGTCTGCGCCTTCTGTGTCAGCATCGTGTGTAATTTCATCCTGTCGAGTTATTTCACTTTCCGCGTGCAGCCTTCGGTAGCGCGTGCCGCGAAGTTCCTGGCGGCTCATCTGATTAACCTGGTCAACGAACTGGTGCTGCTCGAAATCTGGCTGTGGGTAGGCGTGCCGAAACTCTATGCGCCGCTGTGTGTCTTTGCGGTCGCTTTTCCCATCAATTTCTTCCTGGTGCGTTTCGCCCTGCGCGGTCGCCTGAAAATCTGAAAAAACAGGGGCCTGCCGTGCATCGCACGACAGGCCCTTTCTTCATTTATTGGGTGTAGCTTGGGCTACTTCTTGATATTGGGCAGTTCCAGCCCGTATTTCTTTTTCCGGTCTTCGGCCTTGAGCCATATTCCCAGCAGCATCGCCAGCACGCCGCAGGTAACGAAGATCAGCATCGGCCGCGTGTAGTCATAGGGCATACCTTCGGCGCGCCCCTCGTTGAAATATTTGAGTGCGAATCCGAAGAGCATCGGGAACAGGCACAGTCCGATGTTCTGAATCCAGAAGATCAGCGAATAGGCCGAACCCAGGTAGCGCGTCTCCACGATCTTGGGAACCGACGGCCAGAGTGCTGCCGGAACCAGCGAGAACGAAATGCCGAGCAGGACGATCGAACCGTAGGCGATGGGTTTGCTCGGGAATTCCGGGAGCACGAATGCAAAGGTCAGGTGGCATACGATCATCAGCATTGCGCCGAGAATGAGCATCGTGGCGCCTTTGCCCTTGTGGTCGAGATAACGGCCCAGGAACGGAGTAATGGCCGCCGCACCCATCGGGAACCAGCGGAAAATGTCGGCCGCAGTCTGGGCCGATACGCCGAGGTTGCTCTCCAGCATGTTCGTGGCGAAACGCTGGAAGGGGAAGATGGCCGAGTAGTAGAGCACACAGAGGAAGGCAATGATCCAGAACACTTTGCTGCTGAGGATAAACTTCAGGTCGCTGACCTTGAATTCCTCTTCGCTGCCTCCGCCGCCCCGGCTGTCGAGGCCGAGTTGCTTGTCCAGTTTGCGGTCCATGAAGGAGAAGATCACGAAGGTCAGCAGGCCGATCAGCAGCAGCAGGGTGCAGAACGCCACGGGACGCACGACCGTGGCGGGAGCCATGTTGGCCAGCCAGGGCGAAAGCGAAAAGACGGCGAAGACGCCGACGCGTGCGATGGCCATTTCGAGTCCCATGGCCAGGGCCATCTCCTTACCCTCGAACCACTTGGCGATAGCCTTCGAAACGGTGATGCCGGCCATTTCCATACCGCACCCGAAGATCATGAAACCCAGCGACGCCAGCTTGGCCGAAGCGGGGAACGAAATCCACCACGAATTGAGCCACGCTTCGACGCCCGAACCTGCGAACAGGTCGCTCACGGCGTAGTATTTGATTGCGGCGCCGATAAACATCAGCGACGCCGACAGTTCACCCGTAAACCGCACGCCCATCTTATCGAGGATGATGCCCGCGAGAATCAGGAATCCGAAGACGTTGAGAATAAACTCCGAACTGCCGTACATGCCGAACACGTCGGGAGTCCATCCGCGCTGTGCTTCGATCATGCTCTGGAGCGGCGACATGAGGTCGACGAACATGTAGCCGAAGAACATCGTGGATGCGATGAGCACCAATGCCGTCCATCGGGCCGCAGGCGAATCGTTCAGTTTGCGTTGGATAGTTTCTACCATATTTGTTTTTGTTTGAGTTAGTTATCCAGTGATGCGTAGCGTTTCAGCACCTCGTAGGCTTCGGTGATTCCGAGTTCGCCGGCTTTCGAAATGTCGAGACAGCCCTTGCGGGTGTCCTTCATGAATATCTGGATGATGCCGCGGTTGTAGTAGGCCTCGGCAAATGAGGGGTTGAGTTCGATGGCCTTCGAGTAATCCTCGAATGCCTCGGGCAGGCTGCCCGACAGGGCCAGCAGGTTACCTCGGTTATAATAGGCATAGGCGAAGTCGGGGAAGAGCTTGATGGCCTTGATCAGGTCGGCCACCGCCTCGTCGTAGCTGTACGTGCGTTTCGAATTGTTGTTCAAACGGTTGGCGGGGTCCGAGTCGATCGTGATCCGCTGGTAGGAGTTGTCGATCGACGAGATGAAGTCGATCATCTCGGCGCGCGTCGTCGAACGGTTCAGATAGAGGAACGGGTTCGACGGGTTGAGTTCGATGGCCGACGAATAGGTGCTCACCGAGTTGGTGTACTGCTTGATGAGCGACTGTGTGACGGCGCGTTCGAAGAGCACGGTCCACGAAGGCTCGCTGGTCTTGAGTTCCTGCACATAGTGCTTGTCGAGCATCACGAGCGTATCGGGCGCGATGTTGCTTTCGCGGCACGACAGGGTAAGGTATTCGTTGTCGATGCGTTTTTTGAAGTCGTCGACACGCTGGAGGTGGTAGGGCTTGACGGCGGGAACCGAGTCGGCGCGCATCAGCGTGAACTTGAACAGCGGCAGCAGGCGCATCTCCTCGTGGCCGCCGTTGTGGCCCGTGATGCGGTCGAA